>Ga0335074_10000332_pt1 | contig 70538 bp, 66 predicted proteins | sample Lox_Sample_23_FD_206715 | JGI IMG/M metagenome (GOLD analysis project Ga0335074, IMG submission 206715) | Soil microbial communities from Loxahatchee National Wildlife Refuge, Florida, United States - Lox_Sample_2.3 | ecosystem: Environmental > Terrestrial > Soil > Wetlands | place: USA...
TGGAGCGCATCCGCAAGTTCTTGACAGCCTAGCCGCCGATTCAGGGGAACCATTTATCGGTGTGCATCCGTGTTCATCAGTGGCGTAAAACAAAAAACCCGACCCGGAAGCTCCCCGGATCGGGTTTTCGAACTACTCACGCACTTGATGCCGGCTATACGTGCTGCGCGCGATAGCGGCTGATGATCTGGTTCATCTGATCTTTCAACTGCAGCTTCACTTTCTTCAACCGATGTTCCTCCACTTCCTCCTCGGTGGTCAGGTGCGATTTGGCTTCCAACGCCTCCAGTTGCTGATGATAGGTGGAGTGCTCTTCAGCCAAATGCCGAAACTCTTCGTCGGTTTGCATCAAGTGCGTCTTCAATTCTTCTTGCGTGTTCTCCATCAGGGTTCTATCTCCTTTGTGAGGTTGCCACGCCGAGTCGATAGGATTGACTTGCTCGGTGGGTAATGAGTGAACTTTTGCATTCTCTTGCGCGAAGGTCACCGACGGCCTCCCGCATCTGTGACATTATCATGAAAGAATCCTCATGACAATCCCTGTTTCGGGCGGATTCTCGTAGTACTCTGGGCGCTCGCCAACCACTTGAAAACCCAAACCTTCGTACAGGCGGCGCGCGGCCGCATTCGACTCCCGAACCTCCAGAAAATGGACTCCCGGATGCACGGCGAATTCGTTCCGAAGCAATTCCGTTGCCAAATGGAGCCGCCGGAAATCGGGATGCACGGCGATGTTCAGGATCTCTCTTTCCTTATCGGCGAGCGCGCGCGAGACCAGGAAACCAGCAATGCGCCCGTCGAGCAACGCGATCCGGCAATCGAATGTCAAATAATCTTGCGCGTGCCATTGCGAGGACTCGGGTGCGGTCTGCTGAATAGCGGCGATCTCCGGAAGGTCGCGCTCGGTGGCGGGGCGTATCCGGACGCGCGGCCGCAGAAGCTCCTGGAGCAGCGCGCGTTGCTGGCTGCCGATTGGCTTCCAGCCGAAGTGCTGTTCGGCGAGAACACGTCCGCTGTCGGCGATGCGGCGGCGCAGCTCGCTGTCGGCCAGCAGGATCGCGATCGCGGCGGCGAAGCCGGCGGGTTCATCGGCGATCCAAACGTTCACGCCGTGCTCCAGGCCCAGCCCCGCGCAGCCGGTGGAAGTCGACACCACGGCGCGATCCATGGCCATCGCTTCCAGAACTTTGAGATTCGTGCCAGCCGATTCAAGCGTCGGCACGATCGCCAGATTCGTTTCGACGTAAAGCGGCCGGACATCGGCGACGAATTCGAGCAGGTGGATGCGAGGGTCGGGCGGAATCGAATCAAGCCCTGTATGAGCGCGCCAATAGAGCATAGGCTCAGGCCCCGCAACGACAGTCAGCGTGACGCTCGGGCATTTTTCGCGCAGAATCGGCCATACCTGTTCGACGAAAAAGCGATACGCTACGATATTTGGAAAATGCCGGAACGATCCGATGAATAGCAGGCGCTCGCCTGGGCGCTCGATCTCAGGCGTGAAGCGCTCGAGGTCCACGCCGTTGGGGATCACGGCAACATTCGTCTGGGCGAGCAGCGCGCGATCCTCTTCCGACATCACTATCACTTGGCGGTAGCGGCGAATCCACTTCTCTTCGAATCGGCGCCAGCGCCAGTAATCCCAGAGCTGGGAAAGCCCTGGCGAGCGCTCGCGAATTTGTCGATACAAAGCGAAAGTCACATCGTGCTCCACCAGTACGTCTCCGGCATAGGGCGCGAGCATCGTGTATTCCACCTGCACGGCTTCGATCTTGTATCCGGCTCGGATGCGTGCAAGCGCGCGCGACATCGCAGGCGATTGGAACTCGTGTACTTCGGGCGGCAACAGCGTGGACCAGCGCGGCTCACGATAACGCGCCTTGTCCGCTAAAATCACGCGGGCGCACAAATCCAGCACAGGCCGCAAATCTTCGGCCGTTTCGGCATCGCGAAACGCAAACAGAAAGATGTCGAACTCGCACGACATTTCGCGCAGCAAATTGAAGATCCGAACGGCGCCTCCGTGCGCCAGCGGATACGGAAAATAGGGACTGACGATCGCGATCGGGCGGCGGCGCGGCGAAATCTCGCGGCCCGCAATTTCTTCGATCTTCTCCGGATAAACCGAACGATCCTGCTTCCACGGCGCAAGCCATTTCGGCCGAAGAAAAATGCGATCGAGCGGCATACCCCGCACAAACAGGAACGACGCGATCGCGCTCCCGAGCCTGAGATGGTGCCGCTCCAAACGCCGGTTGTACGCCAGAATCTTGGTCGGCGTGTAGAGAAACGCGGCGCGCCGCAGCGGCCGATACCGCGGATCACGATCCAGCAGCACCGGCGCCAGCCCAATTCGATAATGGCGAAATCGCCGGCGAAGTTGGCCGTAAATGTGAAGCGTCGAACGGCCTTCCAAATCGCCCGGCTTCACCAGAAAATGGCGGCGAGCCGGTTCCAAAGCCTGGATCTCGGCGAACATGCGCTCGGCGAGGCTGGGATCACCCGTCGCGAACGATACGACGATCGCATCCGGATCTTTTCCGACCATCCGGAAAATAAATTGCCTTAGCGCCTGCCTCAATGGAATTCGATGGTAGTCACTTCACCGGCGGTGTGGAGCTTTGCGTTCGCCCTCGGATTGTAGTGCACCAGTACATCGCGGGGATGCTTCTGCGGACCACAACTCAACGCTTCCTGGCTTCCGCTGGTGCTGATTGCGGATGGATCCGCCACCAGCAACTGCACGGTTTTGCCGTCCGCCCCCTGAATCACGAAACGCGCCTGCTGTCCATCCAGACAATCGAGCCGCACAAACTGTCCCTGTAAGGACGCGCCGGAAACCGGCGCCGCGTGATACCAGGCTTGGGGCGTCGGCGGAGCTTCGCCGTTCGGATTCAGCTTCTTTCGCGCGGTTTCCTCCGCGGCATGGATCGCCGCTTCACTTTGCGCCTTCACACGCGCCAGATCGGCGGCGGCGGCATCGGCCTCGCGTTTGCGTTCGGCAGCCTCGGCGTCGAAACGTTCCGCATTCAGCGACAGCCGCACCTGGCGAATATGCTCGCGTTCCTTTTCGTTGGCCGCGGCCCGCTCGGCGCCGGCCCAGGCCTTCTGCGCGCCGGCAAAATCCTCCGCGGCGACGTCATTTTTGGCGAGCGCCACCCAATAGGTCATGTTGCGAGGAGCCAGGTTCGCAGCCTTCTTGAGGAATGCCGCGCGCTTTTCGAGATGTTCTTTGTCCACGGCGTCATCGACCTGGGCCATCTGATAATACGGCTCCGCCCAGCGCGGATTGAGATTGCTGGCGCCCTTGAGCTCGGTCATATCGGAGTCCAGGACGCCCGCTTCGAGCCACGCCCGAGCGCTCTGACTGCCGCCGTCGAGTGCGCCGCGCAACTCCCGCCGAGCGTCATCATCCTTTTGATCCCGCAGCGCAAGCAGCGCCTGGCCTTCCAGTCCAGCGGGTCCCTGGATCGCTTTGTACGCGGCCGCCGCTTCCGCGGTTTGACCTTCCGCCAATAACAAATCGGCCTCCGCTATTCGCTCGTCGTCCGCTCCCAGTTGGACCGGCTTGAAGTCGCGCGTGAGACTCAGCGCGCGCCCCGACAGCATTGTAGTCGGGAAATTTCCGGCCTTAAAGTAGGCATCCGTTTCCTGATTGATTTGCGCAGCGGTTTTCTCGAAGGCGTTGTGGCACGCAGCGTCGAAATCGTCGCTCTGTTCCAGATTCGAAAGCAGCACGCTCAACCGGCCCGCATACGCGGGGTTCGATGTCAGTAAATGCATCATCGCCCAGCCGCGCGTGCGCTCCGCCTCGGGCACCGGAGTCCCGAGCGTGATACGCGGCCCGTCCACCTCGAGCGTGGAAACAAGCTCTATAACGCCGTGCTCGATGTCCGGCGGCAAGTGATTCGTATTGTCATAAAGCAAAATCCGAGCCAGCTCCATTAAGCTCTGGCGCGAAAACTCGCCGGATTCTGAAGCCGTCATCATGCGCGCGTCGCGCGCCAAGGCGAAGGGTTTGGGATCGGCCGGCGCATCCTTCGAAATAATCACGTGAACAGGCCAAACGAGTCGCATATCCTGTTTGCCTGTGATAACCCGCAGCGTTTCCCGATATTGCTCCAGAAACATCAGCGTTTCGCGCGCGGGCTTTTCGCCCACGTTGCTGAAGACTTCGAATGGGCCGGATTTCAGGGCGATCCAACGGTCTTTGGCCGCTAATAGCGCGGGCAACAACGCAATCAGAAGGAGCCGCGGAAACACGATCCTATGGTATCGCTTCCCGCGCATACCGGATCGTCCCATGGGCCGGCCATTTTTGTTTCTCACCAGACCCAGTGTCCTGTTATGATCCGAACAGCAATGGGCAAAATTATCGCTCTCCTGATGCTGGTGGCGCTCATCGCGACGCCGCTCGGCACGCTTTTCATCCTGTCGGCGCACACCAAGCTGGCCTTCCTTCCCGAACCGAAGGTGATTGGGGTGAATACGCCGATAACGGTACAGGTGGCGAATCCGCACGGAATTCGCCGGTTCACCGCGATTCTGGAACAGAATGGCGCAAGCACCACGATTTTCCAAAACACGAATCCTTCTGACCGCATGCGTTTTTGGCTGGCGCAAGTGCCGGAACAAGATGTCCGCTTCGATGCCGGCAAGAAGGAAGATCCGGCTTTGAAAGAAGGCAAAGCGCGGTTGATCGTGGAAGCGCAATCTAACGATTTTCGCGGCGCCACGACCACCATCGCAACCGATGTGGACGTCGAACTGCGTCCGCCATCCATATCCGCCGACAGCTTTCAGCATTACATCAATCAGGGCGGCTCGGAAATGGTTTTGCTAACGCCTTCGGGCGCCTGGAGCGAAGCGGGCGTGCGCGTGGGCAAGGATAACTACAGCAGCTTTCCCATTGCCGGATCGAGCCAGCGCCTGGTGCTGTTCGCCTACCCGTGGGACACGCCGACGGACACCGTTCCGATCGCTTATGCCGAAAATTCCGGCGGAACCGAGACAACGGCGCGTTTCTGGTTCAAGGTTTTTCCGAAGAAATTCCGCATGCGCGATTTGACGATCGACGATAAATTTCTGGACAAGGTCGTCAATCAGATCGATCCGACCGGAACAGGGGATCTACTGGCGCGTTTTCTCAAAATCAACGGCGAAATGCGCCGGGCGAACAATAAGACGCTCGCGGATCTCCGCTTGAAAACCGCGGACAAATTTCTCTGGACCGAACCATTCCTGCAACTCGCGAACTCGAAAGTAGAGTCCGAGTTCGCCGATGTCCGCAGTTACATCTACAAAGGCAAGAAGGTCGATCAACAGGTGCACCTGGGTTTCGATCTCGCCGTCACTGCGCATACGCCGGTGCTGGCGTCGAACGACGGCAAAGTAGTTTGGGCTGCGCCGCTCGGCATCTATGGCAACTGCATCGTGGTCGATCACGGTTATGGATTGCAATCGATCTACGGGCACTTGAGTTCCATCGCTGTGAAAGAAGGCGACATGGTGAAGCGCGGACAGGAGATGGGCAAGAGCGGATCGACAGGCTTAGCCGGCGGCGATCACTTGCACTATTCGATGCAGGTGCAGGGCGTAGAAGTGAATCCGGTGGAATGGTGGGATGCGCACTGGATCAAGGATCATATTCAGGATCGGCTGAAGCCGCAGTAGATGCGTTGTCCGGCGTGATGTACAATGCAGGCTAAGCCCTACGTCGGGAGCCATGCTGTGTTCGTACCTCCCAGCTCGATTTTCACTGCCCGCGAGACCCATGGCCGCGCACTTCGCTCCGGCAACCGCTTGATCGCTCATAGCCAGGACGCGGGCTGGCGTTCGCTGCACGCCGCCATTCTGGAAGAAGCTCCGTTTCACGCCACCGAACGGCCGATCCGCCATCCATCATTGATTTATCATCTGAGCCGGCCCACCGAGGTGACGCGCAAGATTGAAGGCGCCGCACGGGAGAGCGCGCTCATCGGTCCCCGCCGTATCTGTCTGACACCTGGCGAAGCCACCACTCAGTGGCAGCATGCAGGCCATCCTGAAATCCTGCAGGTTTATTTGCGGCAATCCATTTACGAAGGCGCGGTCACCGAGATTTACGGCTGCGATAGTTCGGGCGCGGAATTGGTACCCCGCTTCGCGATCCTGGATCCGCTGCTCGAACAGCTCGCCATCGCCATCACCAATGCCCTGCGCGACGGCGCGGCTGAGGATGGATTGTACATCGACACCGTAGCTCAAATGATGGCGGTTCACCTGGCGCGTTCGCATTCGTCGCGCTCGCGTCCGGTGCGTATCCTTCCTGCCAAGCCGCTGGCCGGTTGGAAAATGCGGCGCGTGATCGAGTATATCGAAGACAATCTGGACGGCGATCTCAGCCTGCAAGCCATGGCCGGCGAAGTAGACATCAGCCCGCTGTACCTGGCGCGCGCGTTCAAATCCGCCGTGGGACAATCGCCGCATCAATACGTTCTAGCGCGGCGCATCGAGCGCGCCAAGGAGCTGCTGCGAAATACGGAACTGCCGGTGGTGGACGTCGCGCTGTCCTCGGGATTTTCGTCGCAGAGTCACCTGTCGCACTGGTTCATCCGGCAGGTTGGCGTTTCGCCCGCCGTGTATCGCAGGCAAGCGGTGTCGTAAGAAGCAGGCGAAACGAACTAAGCCGCCGGCGCGCTCTTTTTCGCGACCGCCTTCGCCAGCACGAAATCGGAATGCAGCTTGCGCCACGGCGCATCCATCTTCTTGCCGTCCGGCGCCACGCCCGGCGCTTCACGCGTGAAATCGCGAATCAGCGAATTTTTCACCGCAAACACAGCATCGCTATCCAGATACTGATCGCCGTCCACGAACAGGTGCGTCACTAGCGTCTCGTGCCCCTGCGCCATAATCATGAAATGCACGTGCGCCGGCCGGTAGGGATGCCGGGCCGACGCCTTTAGCATCTCGCCCACCGTGCCGTCGTCCGGGATCGGATAATAGCGCGGCATGATGGTCCAGAAGCGGAAGCGGCCCTGCGCGTCGCTATGAAAGCGCGCGCGGAGCGTGGGTTCATCGAGCTCCGGCAACTGGACATCGTAGAAGCCTTCGGCGTCCGAATGCCAGACATCGATGATCGCGTTCGCCACCGGCGTGCCGTCTTCCGACAGAATCGATCCGTCGATGTACAGCGGCTCACCCTTCGCTTCACCGCGAATGTCGGCGCCGAAAGCTGCTTCGGGTGGATTCTGCACATAGAACGGACCCATCACGGTGGTCTCGGTGACGCCCTTCGCGAAGCGATGGTTGATCGCGTCCACCAGCATGGAAACTCCCAGCGTGTCCGATAGCAGAATGAACTCCTGCCGCTTGTCGGTGCACAGCTTGCCGGTGCGCGTGAGGTAGTCGACAGCCTGCGCCCATTCCTCCTCGGTCAGCTCCACATCACGCACGAAATCGTGCAGATGGCGGACCAGGCTGGTCATGATCTGTTTCAACCGCGGGTCGGGCGTGTTCTTGTAGCGATCCACCACCGCGGCGGTTATGTTGTTCTCGTCGAAATCGCGCATAAGGGTGACGCGAACATCATATCGAATGCGCCTTTGTGGCGTGATATCCGCGCATCAGCCGTTCGCGCAACTCACGTTTGACCGCCTCTTCGATGAATGCGGCATCGAGCGCCGCTTGGTTGCAAGCCGCCAAATCCGCCGGCGTCCAGCCGAAGTGCTCTTCGAGATTCCGATATTCGTCAGTGAGAGTGACGTTGGTGATGGTGCGCGTGTCGGTGCTAATGCTCAATGGCACGCCCGCGCGGTAGAGCCTGTCGACCGCGTGCTCCGCGATGTTTTCCGCCACGCACGTCTGCACGTTGCTGGTGGGACAAACCTCGAGGTGAATCCGCTCCCGCCGCAGGTGCTCCACGAGCGCCGGATCTTCGACGCTCCGCACCCCGTGGCCGATTCGCGCGGGTTGAAACTCGCGCAATGTTTCCCAAACGCTCCCAGGGCCGCGCGCTTCGCCGGCATGCGCGGTGCGATGGAGACCGTGCTCGATCGCATAACGAAAGGCTGGAACGTGAGCATCGATCGGGAATCCCGCTTCATCGCCCGCGATATCGAGCGCCACCACACGGCTGCCCCGAAAATCGTGCACCAATTTTACCGTGGCGAGTCCTTGCTCTCGATCGTAATGCCGCAGAGTGCACAGAATCAGCCGGGCCTCGATGCCTGTGGACCGAATGCACGCTTCCATGGCTCGATCCACCGCCGCCACCGCTTCCGCCGGCTTCAGCCCGCGCTCCAGATGTAGCAGCGGCGCAAAACGAATTTCGGCATACATCACGCCGTCGGCGGCGAGCTGCTCGAACAGATCCTCCACCACCAAAGCCAGCGCCGCTTCGTCCTGCATCAGGCGAAAGGCGCGCGGCGCACGCGTCAGGAAATCCGCCAGGCTGGTGCAACGCGGGGGCGCAATAAACTCGCGCTGGTACTCTTCGAGCGAAACCGAATCATCGAGCCGCGATACAGCCGCGTAGCTCAGCGAGCAATCGAGATGCAAGTGCAGCTCGACCTTGGGAAGTTCTCTCACCTTCCCAGCGTAGCGCGCGAGGACTCTACTCCACCCCAAAAGCCAGCAACACATTGCCGGTGTTGCCGGAGACCACACCGTAGCCCGATCCGATGAACAGCATGCCGCCGGCGATCGTCGGCCCAATCGACGCGATCGATCCGCCCTTGGCTTGCACCTTGTTCACGGTGTCAAACGAATGGTTGGTGTCGTAGGACCAGATCTCGGCGCCGTCGGCGGTCGCCAGCGCGTGCAGCTTGCCGTCCGTTCCGGCGATGAACACAACTCCCGGCATGGCGGTCGCGGCCGCGGCATTGTTCACACGCTTGCCTGGCTCAGCCAGCGCCTTATGCCACAGTTTTTCTCCGGTGGTCAATTGAATGGCGGTGATGCCGCCGCCCGACAATCCGTAATAGGCTGCTTTTTCGTCGGACGCGCCGCCCCACACAATGCCGCTCAACCGGAACACCGGCGCTCCCGGCGGATTGTCCGTCACATGCGTGTTCCACACGATGGCGCCCTTTTTGTCCGGATCGAGTGCAAACAATTTCCCGTCTTTTGTTCCAGCCACCACGATGCTCTTGCCGCCGGGCAGCGTGTGCAACACCGGCGAATTCCCGATGTCTAAATCCGGCCCGTTCACGGTCGGACAATTGTCGGTCCTTTGGGTACCGAAGCAGCCGCCGAGAAACGCGTCGTTGGCTTGCGCCTGGTAATACCACAGCACTTTGCCGGTTTTCATGTCGACGGCCATCACGGAGTCCGACATTTTTGCCGCCGGTTCGGTCTCCGAATCTCCGGTGCCGAAATAGATGGCGTGCCGCTTGGCGTCGATGGTCGGTGAGTTCCACACCGAGGCGCCTGCCGGCGCATACTGCTGCACACCCTTGGAATTCTTGCGCGTGGGTTTGGGCGTTTCGGGAACCACGTACGTCTTCCACATCTGCTCGCCGGTGTTGGCGTCCAGCTTCACTACACTGCCGCGCGAGGTGCAACACGGATAATCCAGATTCGCGGCCGCGAATTCTTCCGACGACGACACCGGTACATACAGGTATCCGTCATAGAGCTTCGGCGAAGCCGTGATGCGCGCGACAAAATGATCGTCCACCTTGCGCATCCACAGTTGGCTGCCCGTCTGCGCGTCCACGGCGTAAACATTGGCGTGCCCATCTCCGAAGAACAATGCATACTTAGTTGCGCCATGGCCCTTCACCCGTCCGATGCTGGGCGCTCCGCGCACATTGCCTTGCGCCGCATACGACCAATAAACGCAGCCACTATTAGCGTCGAGCGAATACACATAGCCGATGTCCGTGCCCACGAAAACGCGTCCCGATGCTACCGCCGGCTGCCCGAATGCGGACACTCCAGTGGGATAACCGAACGCCCACTTCAGCTTGAGATGCGGCACTTGTTCGGCCGTGAGTCCGGCGCCCTTGGCAGTCTGAAAGCGCGTGTTCGTGACAGCCGCGCTCCATCCGCTCCACTCCGGACCCGCGCTCGGATCGCTCATTGGCGGATTCGCTTCGCAACGGTTGGGCATGTCCTTGGCGTCGCCTTGTTGGGCGCTTCCGAAGGTGCGGCCGCTCATGAATACGGCCACCATGCGGCGCTGGTCTTCGGTGAGCGCCGAGCCCTGCACCTTCATCGGACCCGTCGTAAGCGCTTCATAGATTTTTTCCGGCGCGAGCTGGCGCAGTGTCGCAGGATCCGGCGCGCGATCCTTCATGGCCGGATTTCCGTGACATCCCATGCAGCGCGTTTGGAAGACTGCGAAGCCGGATTCGGTTCCAGCCGACCGCGAATTCTGCTCCTGCGCTTGCGCGGCTCCCAGGGCGAGAGACAAGCTCGCCATCACGAGCACAACCGGGTGAAGATAGGTTTTCATGCGATTCCCTTACGATCCCACAGCATATCGAACGTTGCATGCAAGCCGCAAGGCCGTAATGCCGGTCTATCATAGATGCACATGCGCTCCCTCGCCGCTCTGATCCTGCTTTCGTGGCCACTTTCCGCCGCTCCTTGCGGGAGCCTGGCCAAGCTGGCGCTGGACCATGGCGCTATTACCCTCGCGGAGGCTGTTCCTGCTGGGAAGCTTGTGCTGCCGCCTGGCGCCATTCCCATGTTTCCTGGCGCTCCGAAGCCGGATTTTGGCAAGCTTCCCGCATTTTGCCGCGTGGCTGCCACCCTCAAGCCCACCAGCGACTCCGACATCAAGATTGAGGTGTGGTTGCCCGCGTCGGGATGGAATTGGAACCTGGAATCGGTCGGCAACGGCGCCTGGGCCGGAAGCATCAGTTACCGCGATCTTGCTTCGGCGGTTGCCGCCGGTTACGCCGCCGCGAGCACCGATACCGGGCACACCGCAACCACCGGGGCGTTTGCGATGGGGCACCCGGAAAAGCTGATCGATTTTGCGTATGGCGCGGTTCATGCAATGACGCTCGCAGCCAAGGACATCGTTGTCGCGTATTACGGCAGCGGTGCGGTGCGCTCCTACTTCAATGGCTGTTCTACCGGTGGACGCCAGGCGCTGGCCGAAGCGCAGCGCTATCCGGCCGATTACGACGGCATCATCGCCGGAGCTCCGGCCAATTACCCCACCCACCTGCAAGGCGCGCAGGTATGGACCGCCAAAATCACGCATGCCGATAGCGGCTACATTCCTCCCGAGAAATATCCGCTGATTCACGACGCGGCGCTCCAAGCGTGCGACGCATTGGACGGAGTGAAGGATGGCGTGATTGAAGATCCGCGACGCTGCCATTTCGATCCGCAGACGATCGTCTGCAAAGGCGCCGACGCACCGTCGTGTCTTACGCCCGCGCAAGTGGGGGTGGCGCAAAAGATCTACGCCGGACCAGGCCCGTCGCTTTTCCCGGGCCTCGAGCCCGGGAGCGAACTCGGGTGGGCCACGCTCTCCGGACCAAAGCCCATGGCCTTGGCGGTGGAAACATATCAATACCTGGTGTTTAAGAATCCGAAGTGGAACTACATGACGTTCGATGCGAAGCGCGATATGGCGATTGCCGATCGAATCATCGGCCCCATTATGAATTCCATCGACCCTAATTTACAACGCTTTTTTCAGCGCGGTGGCAAATTGCTGATGTATCATGGCTGGGCCGATCCGGGTATTTCTCCGCTAAACAGCGTCGATTATTTTACCAGCGTCCAAGACGCAGCGGGCGGAAAAGCCGCCTCGGCCAATTCGATTCTTCTATTCATGGTTCCCGGCATGGGCCACTGCGGCGGAGGGGCAGGCACCGATAATTTTGACAAAATCGGCGCGCTCGACGCATGGGTGGAAACGGATCAAGCGCCGCATTTCATCGCGGCCGCGCACAAGACGAAGGGCATCGTCGATCGGACCCGCCCGCTCTGCCCTTATCCCCAGACCGCGCGCTATAAAGGATCGGGCGACACCAACGACGCCTCGAATTTCGTCTGCGCCGCGCCGTAATTATGGCCGTAACTACAGAATATGCGGGATGAGCGCTTTTACGTGGCGCCGGTAATCGCGATATTGCACACCGAATTGCTCTAACATGAACGTTTCCTCGGTGCGATATTTCAGCGAAAAGCTAATAGCAATGAGCGCGACGGCGATGAATCCCCGCACCTCGCCTAGGTAGCCCGCGGTGCCGAGCAGCGCCAGCAACAGGCCCGAGTAAATGGGATGGCGCACCAAGGCGTAGGGACCACGCCGGATCAGTTCATGATTCTGCTTCACCGTAACGCGGCCGCTCCAATTTTGTCCCAGCACGAAACGCGCCCATACGGCGAATGCAATGCCTGCGCCCGTCAGTACAACGCCCGCGTAGGTGAACCGGGCCGTATCCGGAACGATTCGAAGCCCAAGGAACCCGATATTCATGCCGGGCTCGAATAGGAGGATGGCTCCGGCGGCGGCCAAACCGCCCTGGAGAAAACGCGAGCGTCCCGATTGCCGGCGGACCACGCGTTTGGTTCTTATAGCGGCTAGCAGCCAGATCGCCAGGAATGCAATCCAGAAGCCCTCGATCCACCAAGAAAGGCCGGGATACATATGCTCAAAATGCTAGACGCGCCCACGCGCGACAAAGTTCACGACCATTCGAGAATCACTTTGCCCGCATTGCCCGACCGCATCACCTCGAAGGCCTGCTCATAATCACGATAGTTGAAGCGGTGCGTAATCACCGGCCGGATATCGAGCCCGCATTCCAGCATCACCCCCATCTTGTACCAGGTCTCATACATCTCGCGCCCGTAGATTCCTTTGATGGTGAGCATGTTGAAAACCACCGTGGTCCAATCGATTGCAATCTCCTGCGCCGGAATACCCAGCATCGCGATCTTCGAGCCGTGGCTCATGTTGACGATCATTTCGCGCAGCGCGCTGGCGTGGCCTGACATCTCCAGCCCTACGTCGAAGCCTTCCTGCATTCCTAGCGTCTTTTGAACCTGTGCGAGGGGCGTTTGCGCCGTGTCCACCGCGCAGCTCACGCCCATCTTGCGCGCCAGATCGAGCCGATACGGATTTTTGTCGGTGATGACGATGTGCCGCGCCGCGGCGTGCCGCACCACGGCAGCCGCCATAATCCCGATCGGCCCGGCGCCCGTGATCAGCACGTCTTCGCCCAGCACCGGGAACGAAAGCGCGGTGTGGACCGCATTGCCGAACGGATCGAAAATCGCGGCTACGTCCAGGTCAATGTCTTCCTTGTGACGCCACAGGTTCGTCACGGGCATCGCGATGTAATCCGCGAAGGCGCCCGGCCGGTTTACACCCACGCCCTGGATGTGCGCGCACAGATGGCGGCGGCCCGCCAAACAATTCCGGCAGCGGCCGCATACCACGTGGCCCTCGCCGCTCACTAAATCTCCCGCGCCAAAATCGCCGACATTCGATCCCACTTCAACGATCTCACCGACAAATTCGTGGCCGATCGCCATCGGCACCGGAATAGTGCGCTGCGCCCATTCATCCCAGTTGTAGATGTGCACGTCGGTTCCGCAGATACCGGCGCGCAGGACGCGGATCAAAACATCGTTGATGCCGATGGATGGCTGGGGTAGATCTTCGAGCCACAAGCCGGGCTCGCGCTTGCTTTTAACGAGTGCTTTCATGAGGCGAAGATAGCGGCGGATGACGGCCGCATCTTCATTGCACCATGAACGCCGGTCCGCCGCTCGCCGATCTCCAGCCGCCATTCGCCGATCTTGTATCGAACGTCCGCCCACCCGCTGCTAGGCTCGAAGCATGGATGGAGATCGTTGGGAAGAGCGGCGGCAACGCTGGGAACAAAAGATGGACGCGCGGCGTATGCGCTGGGAAGGTCGCATGGCCCGCCGGCGCTCTCGCTCGGGAAGCCACGGGATTCTCTTCGGCGCCATCATCGTAACCATTGGTTGTCTGTTGCTGCTCGACAACCTGGGCGTCGTCCAGTTTCGCGACGTTTGGCAATACTGGCCGGCTCTGCTGGTGGCCTGGGGCGTATCGCGTGTGATCGACAGCCGCACGCCCTCCGGCTGGATCTGGGGTGGAATGATCGCGCTGATCGGTGCCTTCCTGCTGCTCGACACGCTGGATATTATTGTCTTCAACTTCGCGGTAGTCTGGCCGGTCCTCTTGATCGCTTTTGGCGTCGCCGTGTTGATCGGCGCGCTGGAGCGCAGCAGACTCATCGGTAACAGTGCGCCATTTTCCGGTTCGCCCGTGGTGGGAACGCACGCCTTTTTCAGCGACAATAAAAGCGGCAGCGATGCCCAGGATTTTCAAGGCGGTGAGGCAACCGCGATTTTCGGAGCCGCCCGCTTCGATCTGCGCAATGCCGGTATGACCGTGGATGAGGCGCGCATCGATGTCAACGTAATGTTCGGCGAAGTGGAAGTTCGCGTTCCGGAGAATTGGAGCGTGATGAATCGCGCCTCCGTGATCTTCGCCGGCGTGGAGGACAAAACGATTCATCCGCGGCCCGATCCTAACGTCAAGACGCCCCGGCTGATCATCACCGGCGCGGTGATCTTCGGCGGCATCAAGTTGCGCAACTAGTCAGCGGCCCACGTCATGCATCCGCTCATTACCGGGCGAGGAAGGCTCTCGCTCTACCTGCTGGGCTGGCTTCCGATCGCGTTGTTGCTGGCTTATCTGCTGGTCATGACCGGCGGCTTGGGCTGGACGGAATCGGCCGCGCTCAGCCTTCCGCTGACGCTGTTGTACGCGCTAATCTGCCTCGCGCCCTGGTACATGTGCCGCGTGCTTCCGCTCGAGGGCTCGCGGGCGTACAAGATCCTCGGGAATCATTTCGCGGCCGCGGTCGTGGCCGGGCTGTTTTGGATCGTGCTCGCCAAAGGGCTTGGCCTGCTGCTGGGGCGGTACATATTCGCTCAGCTTAATGAGCGCTTCAGCACCGAGCTTCCACTGCTGTTCGGCATCGGTGTGCTGTTGTACCTGCTCTCGGTAGCTTTGCACTATGTCCTGCTTTCGATGCAATCCTCCCAGGAGGCCGAGACACGCGAACGGGAAGCGCTGACGCTCGCTCGCGAGTCCGAACTGAAGGCGCTTAAGGCGCAAATCAATCCGCATTTCTTGTTCAATTGTCTGAACTCCATCAGCGCTCTGGCTACCGTGGATGGCTTGCGGGCAAGGGAGATGTGCATCAAACTTGCGGATTTCCTGCGCAGCACGCTGAAGCTCGGCGAAAGTCAAAACATTTCTCTGGCCGAAGAACTGGCGCTGGCCAAGGCGTATCTCGAAGTGGAGCAGGTCCGTTTTGGCGCGCGCCTGCGCGTGGAGATTCAAGCCCAGGACAATTGCGGCGCCTGCATCGTGCCGTCGCTTCTGCTGCAACCGCTGATGGAGAACGCCGTGAAGCACGGGATTGCCGGATTGGTGGACGGCGGGACCGTTCGCCTGGAAGTGCATTGCGACGATGGCCGGCTGCAGCTGCAGATCGAAAACGAATTCGACCCTGACGCGCCCGCTACGGCACGGCACGGGCTGGGACTCAGGAACGTCCGCGATCGCCTGCGCACGCTATACGAAAATCAGGCCCGCTTGGACACCACGGTGGCCGGCCATCTTTTCTCAGTGACAATGGAGTTGCCGTGCGCGAAGCACCCGTAAAGTTGACCGCGGTCATCGTCGACGATGAAGCGCTGGCTCGCTCGCTGTTGCGCGAGTACTCCGCGTCGAGCCCCGGAGTGGAGATCGTCGCCGAATGCGCTAACGGATTCGAGGCCGTGAAAGCGATCGCCGAGAAGAAGCCGGATCTGGTGTTTCTCGACGTGCAGATGCCGAAGCTGGACGGATTCGAAGTATTGGAATTGATCGGATCGAGTGTCGCCGTGATCTTCGTCACCGCCTTCGACCAGTACGCCATGCGAGCCTTCGACGAACACGCGGTGGATTATCTTCTCAAACCATTCAGCCTGGAACGCTTCCAGAAATCTCTGGACCGCGCGCGTGCGCGGTTGGCCGAACACCCGCCCACTTCACCGCCGCTTCCCGCCGCCGACCTGGCCCGCGCTGCCCGGCCGCCGCGTGAATATCTGCAGCGCATCGTGGTAAAGGAAGGGACGCGCGTCCACGTCGTTCCCGTGGAGCGCCTGGATTACGCCGAAGCGCAGGACGATTACGTCTCGCTGCACAGCCAGGGCAAGGCGTATCTGAAAGAGCAGACCATTGCAAGCCTGGAAGCCGCGCTCGATCCTGCGCGCTTCGTGCGGATTCACCGCTCCGTTATCGTCAACCTGGAACGCGTGGCCAAGATCGAGCCTTATGCCAAGGACAGCCGGGTCGCCGTGCTGTCGGATGGCTCGCAGCTTCCGGTGAGCCGCGCGGGATACGAACGCCTGAGGGCGCTGCTCGGAAATTAGCCAGCTAATTCGTCAGGCTCAACACCAGCTCTTCCATCACTACGCGATCGTCCGGGCGGGTGTCCCGGAGCGCTTTGTCCGCCCAGAAAACTTTTTCGATCGCGCGCGCGAGTTTGCCGCCCGGAAACGCGCTGACGGTTTGCTGGACTTGCTCCGCGCGGTCCCGCCAGATGCGGATGCCCTGCCTTGTGAAATGCGTCTGGATCTGCTGAGCGCTGCGCAGCCCCGATTCACGAGCCGCCAAAGCCAGCCGGAGCTGCGTTGCCAGGAACGTGAGCGCCAGCGGCAGGTATTCGCCTTCGCGCAGCAGCGTGTCCAGGCTATCGAGGGACCGCTTGCGATCCCCTCGTCCTAATGCTCCCACCAGAGCGAAAATCGTGGACGCTTGCGCATTCGGGACCAAAAGAAGAATGTCGTCAGCGGTGACCTTTCGGGTGCCGCCCGTGTACAGGCGCAGTTTTTCGATTTCGCTGGCGATGCGGCCGGCATCGGCGGCGAGCGTTTCCACCAGCAGGCCGATTTCGGAAAGTCCGATCTGGACACCCGATTCCGCGGCAAGATCCTGCGCCAGGCGGCGGGCGGATTCGAGCGTGTATGGCCGCAGCTCGACGACTTCCGGAAGCGCGGCGTAAAATTTCTGCACGCGTTCGATTTTGGCGCGGTCCTCGCCTTCAAAATCATAACGGCTGGCTTCGAACACCAGGACGCACCCGGGCGTTGGATGCTTCAAATAATCGGCCAACTCCTGGGCAGCGGCGCTCTCTTCGGTGCTTGCGGCTCGTCCGCGCGGCAAAGCGGCTTCAGCGCCCGAAACCCACACCACGCGGTTCGGCGCGAACAGCGAGAGCGAGCGCACGTCGTCCAACACGGCTGCGAGCGTGGTTTCTTCCAGATCGTGGCGGCTGAGCCCGTTTTCACGATCTTCCGGCGCCAAAACCTTCTCCACCAGAGCGCGGCGGCAGGCTCCCAATTGATACAGCTCGGGGCCCAGAAACAAATATACGGGAGCGGGCGGCGCCTTCGGGATTCGTGCGAGAAATTGATCGGGGCTCAAAAGTTATCCAGAATCGAGGTGACAAGATCGCGCGCGACGTCGCCACTTAAGCGCTGTATCGCAGCGCCGCTCTCGTCGAAGTATTGCGTGTCGTTGGTCGTGGAGAGCTCATAGCGCTCGTGCTCTTCATAGCGGGGCCGCGAGAAGATGACTTTGCCGCTGGCGCGCTCCGTCAAACTCACGTTCAAAACCAGGATGATCTGCAGGCCACTGGTACGGCCGGTGGTTTGATCGATGGTGATGGGATAGGCGACGTAATTGATTACGCCGCCGCGCAACACGGCATCGGCCTGCGTAGCATCGTTGACCACTTTGTAGCGGGTGCGGGTGATGAATTCACGGCTGAGGGCTTCGGCCAGCGAATCGGTGAGTTTGTATTTCACCGTGGCGTTGGTGAAGGGCGGGATCGCGATGGTGTGGATGTCCTTCGGCACCAGGCTGGCTTTGCCCGCGATGTGGTAGCCGCATGAGGCGAGCGAGAGCGACGCGACTGCCGCGGCGTATCCGGCCTTATTCCAAGAATTCACTGACCACCTCCGCGGCATTTTCCGCCACGATTTGCAGATTGTCGGCGACCACCCAGAACCACCAGGCGCGCGGCTGATTGCGATCCTGCGAGATGCCGCCGGCCGTGATGCCACCTTGTCCGGCCACTCCAACGTTGGTCGGCGGTTCGTGATCGCGCGTTCGGACATCGATGTTGGGCGAACCCAGCGCCTGGAAGATAGCGTTCATTCCGGGGTTCTCCTCAAACTCCACCCAGACGGAGATGCTGTGTCCGTGAAACACCGGCGCCTGGATCAGCCGCAGCGACGGCATGGGAATAGCGGACGAGGCGAGCAGGCTAGCCAGGTGGCGATCGATCTTCTGTTCGATTTGATCCAGCGAGTGTGGCGATTCCTCGCCATATTGCGGCAACATTGTGAAGGCCGCTTGCGCGTCGAAAATGGCTTGCGGAAGCGGCTTGAACGAGAGCAGGGCGACTGTTTGTTTTTGCAGTTCGTCGATGCCTGCCTGCCCGCGCTCGCTCACCGGCTCGAAAACCTCGGCCACCGAACGGCGGATGGCGCCTGCCTTCCGCACATGCGTGAGCAACAACGCCAGAGCGATGGCGGCCGGATGCGCGATGGTTTGAACAGTTCCGCCGGATTTGATTTCGGCAGTTTCCACCATGGGCGCGCGCAAGCGGGCCTCGGAAAGATCCTCCAAAGCGCCGCTCACATCAACGACGGCAGGAGCCGGATGTGCGTTGCGGATCTTTTCGTAAGCCTTTTCGCTGGAGGCCTTCGAGCCAGCCAGGATTACGACACGCGCGGATGCGAGATCGGCCGATTCGATCGAACTCATTACCAGCGGCTCATCTTGGGAGCGCGTAAGGAGTGCGCCTTCCTCAAAGGATGCGACCAGTTCTACCGTTGCGGGCAGCCTGCGTGATTGCAATAGCTCGTTGGTTTCCTTGCCTAAGAGCGAATCGCCGCCGACGATCGCAATGCCGGCGCGTGGACTGCTTCGATGGGAGTGCATCAGCTGGCCAGATGCTCCGGCTGCGGCGGCGGAGGGTGCGGGCGGAAGCGGCGCCGAATAATTCCCGCGGCTCGAATCACAATGCCGGTGGAAACGTAAAGGGTGGCGAGCGTCAGCAGCACGGGCTGCGAATAGTTCCAGATCAAGTAAATAATGACGCCAAAGAATACCACGGTGAGAGGCGAGCGTGGGCCTTTCAGGTTGATCTCTTTGAAGCTGGGATAGCGCCAGGTGCTGACCATGAGGAACGAAAGCAGCGCCAGCAGCATCAACCACACGGCCGAATGAATCCACCATTGAAGCGGCACGCTGTCGTTGGCGTAGACGATGGCTGCCACCATACCTGCCGCGGCCGGAATCGGGAGGCCAACGAAATACTTGCGGTCCGGCCGCCCGGGATTCTTGGGGATCGGATTCACCTGGACGTTGAAGCGGGCCAGGCGCGCCGCGCCGCACAACAGGAAAATGAACGCCAGGAAATAGCCGGCGCGATGGTCCATCAGGAAACCGCCGGGCGTGACGAACTGCACGCCCCAGGCGTAGGCCAGAACCGCGGGCGCGATGCCGAAGGTGATGACGTCGGCGAGCGAATCCATCTCGCGGCCGAAGGAGCTGACGGTGTTGGTCATGCGGGCGATGCGGCCGTCCAGCCCATCCAGCACCACGGCGGCCCCGATCGCCTTCGCGGCCACTTCGAAATGCGGATTGGCGCCGAGTTGTCCGGTAGCGCCGAGCAGCGCGCCTTCGACGGAACGCAGAATCGCCAGGAATCCGAGGAAAATATTGCCCGCGGTAAACAGCGTGGGAAGCGCGTAGGCAGCGCGCCGGGGACGTTGCGATGGCGGGCGTCCTTCAAAGAAACGCTGCTTGAACGTGAGCCGCGCCATCAGGCTGACCTTCGCTCGGCGAGGATGCTGGAGCCGCCGGCCACGCGCTCACCGGTGCGGACTTTGATGTCCCATTCGGGCCCGAGGAACACGTCCACGCGCGATCCGAATTTGATCAAGCCGATGCGCTCACCTTTGGCCACGGCGTCGCCAGGCTTTTTGTAGCAGACGATGCGGCGCGCGATGAGTCCGGCGATTTGCGCGAATCGAACGCAGGTGTTTTGGCCGCCGAGGGTCCCCGCGATGGTAAGGGTGTTGCGCTCGTTTTGCAAGCTGGCAATTTCGCGGCTCGCCACCAGGAACTGGCCTTTGGTGTATTCGACCGCCGTGACTTTGCCGGCGATGGGCGCGCGGTTGACATGCACGTCGAACACGTTCAGGAAGATGCTGATGCGCGTGCACTCGGCGCCGTCGCCGCCCCCGTGCTCGATGACCCCGACGACTTTGCCGTCGGCTGGCGAAACGGCGACGGGACCATCGGGGACCGCGCGCTCCGGATCACGAAAGAAATAAAGACAGAACAGCGCGACCAGGAACAGCGGCGCGGCGAAGGCCGGATTAATGAGATACCACACGAGCGCGCCTCCGGCGGAGAAGGCGAGCCCGTAGTAGATGCCGTCAATCACCATCGCTTTTCTTTATTGTAGCGGTGAGGGGCGGGGGACTCAGCAGGAAGAGCGTGACGGTTTGATGACAACCTGATCAGGCTTCCATTCGCGGCAGTAAAGACCTAGAATGCGGACGTGAGCGAATTGTTACAAGCGGTCAACCGGGCTTCGAGACGCTCGTCGGCGGTTGTGCATGAAGGCTGAAGGGTGGCCTGTACAGCGTCGGGACCATTGCGTCCATTGCTCCATGGCTCGGAATGCTTGGCACGCTTTTCTATATCCCAACCGCCTTTCCGGGCGGCATAAGCGGCCGTGCATTTATATTTGAGCATCTGGCGCAGGCGCTCTCGTTCACCACACTTGGGCTCGCCGTCGGTATGATTGCGTTCTGGTCGTACCGATATCTCACCGGGAGACTTAACAACTTGGACCAGGAGGTGGAAAACGCGTGTCTGGATCTTCTTAATCAACTAAGCCGTTTCCCACGAACCATCGGAATCGCACCCGCTATCGATCGTCCTGCCAGCACGCGCATGTTCGGTGAGGATCCTTTAGACGAGGTGCGGCGCGACGAGATGTTTGAGCGTCGCTGCATGTTTCTTGCGGGCACGGCGCTCGTGCTGTCGTGGTTCGCGCAAATGTCACGCTACTTTTTGGTAGCCTCGGTCTCATTCGAGGGTGCCGTGGTGGCGGCGAGCCTCTCTCTTCCGTTCGTCTTCGCGATCTCCTGTCTCTCGGTATATCTGGTGTGGGCCAAGCTTCTACGCCGCAGACCCGGCGGTCTGGCAGCTCTAGGTTCCGTACTCTGCTTATGCTGGAGCGTTGCCGAGTTGTGGCTCAACCATGCGCTCCCGTAATTTGGTGCACGGCACGCCTTGTCTGAACGACAATGGAGCCATAAACGGAATTCACTTTGTTACTGATGAGAAGGGCCGCAAGGTAGCCGTTCAAATCGGCCTGAAGAAACATCGCGAACTTTTGGAAAAGGTCTGGAGGGCTCTCGTTCTTGAACAGCGCCGCGAAGAGAAGAGCGTTCCGAGGCCCGCGTCGAGGCGTCCGTAGGCTCCTCATTGAATCACAGGGCGTCGCCAAGCGTGGCGACGCGGCACGCTCAAGCGTGCGCCACATCGGCCGGCAAATCCAGATCCAGGCCGAAATCCTGCTTCACCCGTTCCCGGAACCCGGCGGCGTCCAGCGCGTTGAAATCCACCCACTGCTCATCGGTCATCGAAGCGCGCCAGGCCAGAAATGGCTCGGCGTCCGGGCCGCACGGATGCCGCAGCGTCCAGGTACCGCTTTCGATCACTGCACGGATCCTTTTGGCGATAATCGTGGGCGGCGCCGGGTTCGCCAGGGAGGCTCGAAACAGCGCAGCCATGTTCGCGCCTTGCAGGTAGTGCGAGGGTGCCTCGCTCCCGCCTCCGATCGCCTGCGGCATCGCTGTTTCGATGATGCCCGGCTCTACGACCGCCACCCGCACACCGAACGGCTTCATTTCGCCCGCCAAAGCCTCACTGAGCGCTTCGAGCGCATACTTTGACGCGGTGTACGGCGACAGTGATCCGCAGGAGATCTTGCCGGCAACCGAACTCACGTTCACAATACAGCCGCTCCCGCGCGCCCGCATCCGTGGCAGCACCTGCCGGGTGCATCGCAACACGCCGAAGTAGTTGGTCTCCATCACGGCGCGGAAATCCTCCATGGGAGCCTCCTCAACCGATCCGTGGCGCTCGATGCCGGCGTTGTTTACCAGAACATCAATATCCTCGCCCCGCCCGTAGATCGCCGCGAAACCATCGGCGACGGACTGGTCCGAATCCACGTCCATTTGCAAAATGGAAATCGGCAGGTCCCCTACCTCTGGAGCCCGCGCCGGATTGCGCATTGCGGCAAACACTTTGTGCCCAGCTCTCGCCAGTTCCAGAGCCGTTGCCAGTCCGATTCCGGAACTGGTCCCCGTGATCAGCACATTCGCCATCTTCGCGCCCTCCTGGGATGCCCCAGACTACCAAATTGAAACAGCAGCCGCGCATGCGCGTCCAAAGGGCGACATACGATGCCATGCCTGATCCTGCTCCTCACACTGCTGTTCCCCCGCCTAGCGCTGGTGCTGCTGTTCCTGTTCACGCATTATCTCGACCGGGCATTCCATAACTTCCTCATCCTGGTTCTCGGCTTCCTCTTCCTGCCATTCACGACTCTCGTCTACGCCTGGTTGGTGAATAGCGGTTTGCCGTTGGCCGGCATCAACCTCATCTGGCTCATCATCGCCGCATTGGTGGATTTGGGCTCCTGGGGGCACGGCTACAGCCGCCGGCGCTGGTAGTACTTTCGCGCCGATTCCGGCCTTGACGTCCCGAGTGACCGTGCTATACTGGCCAAGTCGGACTTAACCATGCTTTCTGCTAAGTTATTGATTTTACAGTACTAACCTCATAGAATCTACGTAAGTCATTCGTTTTTCAGAGATTTCCAGAAGCCAGGCGCTTTCCGCCTGGAGACAAGCAACAGGGAGAAAATACTGATGAAGGATATACTCTTGGTTGCCGGACTTTTGGCCGCACCGTTCACAACCAGCGTTCAGGAATTCCGGGCCAGCCCCGCTGTGGATGCCAACGATCCACGTCTGGCAAAGCTGAAGAGCTACTTCGCCGAGCGCGACTGCCCCCTCAAGGATTCCGCCCAGGACTTCCTGGTGGCCGCCGACCAAAATGCGCTGGATTGGAGATTGCTGCCCAGCATTTCCATGATTGAATCGAGCGGCGGCAAAGATTATAGAAACAACAACGTTCTGGGCTGGGATTCATGCAAGGAACGCTTCACCTCCGTCCGAGCGGGGATTCACTACGTTGCGGCACAACTTGGAAAATCAAGAAGATACAAAGACAAGGACCTGAATCGCAAGCTTCAGCTCTATAATCCTTTGCCGGAGTATTCGCAGCGGGTCAAGGCCGTGATGCGCTCCATCGGAGCAAACACACAGCCCCACGCCTTGGCGGCGGATTAGACCCGCGGAATTTCGCAAATCGCTGAATTGGCGGCGGTTAGCCCTGCATGCTGTGCACGCCCCAATACAGTGCGCCGAAGACAATCAGCGCGATCAGGATCATGAGTATCCAGCGGAGGAGCCGCTCGGTGCTGGACGTAGACTTGTGCGCGTCCACCTTCAGTTGCTCGTCGAGGCTATCGAACATTGAGAAACCTCCCTCGGGGTTCGGGTTGTATGAGTCCACTAAGAAAACGAGCCAGCGTGATTATATGCCCGATTTTCGTGGAATGGAAGGGGGGAGGCAGAGGGCGGCAGCAACGAAGCCTGCTGCGAGTCTATAGGAGCGACATGCGCTCCAGCTTGCGGTACAGCGTTTTCCGCTCGATGCCCAGGATCTTGGCCGCGCGGCTTTTGTTGCCGCCAGTGGCCGCAAGCACGCGCCGGATCTGGTCGGCTTCCGTATCGGCCAGGCTTTCGCTTGCAACGTCGCGAGGCTCGGTAAGCTCGATCGCTTCGCGCACTGCCGCCTCGTCGACGCGGCCCTGTGGCGTCACAATCACCAGCCGCTCGATCATATGCTGCAGTTGGCGGACGTTGCCCTGCCAGCTGTAATTTTCGAGCGCTCGCACGGCGGATTCGCTGATTTTCGCCTGCTGGCCGTAGCGATCGTTATATTTTTTGAGAAAATAGTGCGCCAATAACGGAACATCGCCGCGGCGTTCCACGAGCGGCGGTAAAATAATGCGCACCACGTTGAGGCGATACCACAGATCTTCGCGGAATCTGCCCTGCTCCACCATCTTCTGCAGATCGCGATTGGTAGCCGCGATCACGCGCACGTCTACCTTCTTGCCGCGCGGCGAGCCCAGCGGCCGGATCTCTTTTTCCTGCAGGAAACGCAGAAGATTGAGCTGGAAGCCGAGCTCCAGATCGCCGATCTCGTCCAGAAAGACCGTGCCATTGTTCGCGGCTTCGAATACGCCGATGCGGTCCCGGTCGGCGCCGGTATAAGCGCCCTTCAACGCGCCGAACAGCTCGCTTTCCATGAGGGACTTCGCGATCGATCCGCAATCCACCGGCACGAACGGCTGGTGCGCACGCGCGCTGTTGTTATGGATCATGCGCGCCACCATCTCCTTGCCGGTGCCCGTTTCGCCCTCGAGCAGCACGGTGACGTTGGTGGGGGCGACGAGCGAAATGGTCTTGTAGATCTCCACCATTTTGGGCGAGCTGCCGATCATTTCGCTTTCCGGCAGATCCTCAATTTCGGATTCTTTTTCCTCCGGCTGCTCGTTGACGCTGGCCTCGGCGCGCTTCACGGTGTCGAGCATGCGATCCAACTCGAATGGTTTCGCGATGTAATCGAATGCGCCGCCCTGCGTGGCTTTCATCACCGTTTCGATGGTTCCCCGCGCGGTCATCAGAATCACCGCGCACTTTGGATTGTTTTTGCGGGCGCTTGCGAGAACATCCAGGCCGGTCCGCTCGTCCACATAAATGTCGGAGATGACGATCGGATAAGAATCGGCGCACAGGCGTTCCAGGGCTTCCCGCGTGGAAGACACCGCGTCGACTTCATAGCCTTCCAATTCGAGAAAAGTCCGAATCGTATTTCGGACAGAATTGTCGTCTTCAACCACCAGAAGTCGCTGCACAGCTAACATCACCTATGCCTATTAGACTGACACAGCCGGAGGCTCGGCCGCACGGGCGCCCGCGGCGAATATTACCGTGAAGCAGGACCCGCGGCCGGGTTCGCTGCTCACTTCCATCCTGCCCCCATGATGATGGACGATCTGCTCTACAATTGACAAGCCAATGCCGGTGCCCGCTTCTCCGGACGCTTCGGCGCGCTTGGTCCGATAAAACTTCTGGAAAATCTGGCGCAGTTCTTTGGCGTCCATTCCGATGCCCTGATCTTGAACCGAAAGGCGGAGCTGCGAGCCCTGAGTCCGGCAGGCGACGGTGATCTGCGTGTCGGGCGGCGAATACTTCACCGCGTTCGTGAGCAGGTTGTAGATCGCGTACTCCATCAGCTCGCGATCGCCTTCGAGCGACCCTTCCAGTTGCTGAGTCTCGATCCGGATGTTCTTGCGTTCCGCAATCGGCCGGACACGCTTGAGGCATGCTTCGACGAGGGCGCACACTCCGAACGGCTCGTGCTTCAGCTCCATCTGGCCGTCGGATAAGCGCTCGACATCCAGGAACGTCTGGATCATGCGCGCCAGCCGCTTGGATTCCATGTTGATCATCTCGGCGATCTGTTTGCGCTTCTCCTCGCTCAAGTTGTAACGGCCCATGAGTTCGCTGGAGCCCTGGATGGCAGTCAGCGGCGTTCGCATTTCGTGGGTGACAAAGTGAATGGCTTGCTGGTAGCGCTGGCGTTCAGTTTCGGAATCACGCAGCGCTCGCCGGACCACGAAGTGCTGATAGCTGGCAGCAGCGATTGCCGTTAGCCACGCCGAGGCGAGGGGTCCGAAGAAAGGGAACACGACTCCTTCGCGAAAGATGAGGAAAGGTGCAGCGGAGGCAGCGATCACCAGCGCTCCAGCGGCGGCGTAGGCCATCCAACCCGACAGAAACGCGAAGATCAGGCCCGCGAGAATGCCCGCGGCGAGGCAAAAGCCGAGGACCGCGAGATCGGAAGCATCGGTCAAGAATCGTCCGCGCTCCAGAGTTTCGAAAAGCTGCGCGTGAACCTCAACGCCGGGGATGCGGCCTTGGCCGTAGGGAGTGGCGACGCGGTCATACGTCGCCGAAATCGAGGTCACGCCGATGAAGACCACCTTCCCGTTGAATCGCTTCGCCAATTCCGGATGGTCGATCGCGTCCTTTAGAGACACGCTCGGGATCGGCTGGCGCGTATACAGTACCCGGACGGGCCGGCCGACGGCGCCGGCTCGCGCGGCGGGAATCACTTCCGAGCCGACCTGAAGATCGCCGGGAGATTCAAGGATCGGGGTGCCTCGATCCAGCCGGAATGCCTCGAGCGCCAGCGACCAATGCCGCTCGGTTGCCGTCCGCTCTTCGAGCGGTATCTCGCGCGTGACGCCGTCAGCCGACAGCTCATCGGCGCCATCGTGTCCAACCGCGGCGGCGTGTTTGCGGAAGAGCGGCAGCGGGTCTTCCCAACGGCCATTTTCCAGATGCGCGGCCAGAACCAGGTTGTGTACGCCTTCCATTGCGCGATCGAGTCGCTGATCGTCGGCGGGATCTTTCCATGGATCGGTGAGCACCACGTCCAGCGCCACCGCCTTGGGATTCGCGCGCTTCACCAGTTCAAACGCTTGGGTCCACATAGCGCGATACCCGCCCACCCCGCCCATGGAGTTGAACGTAGCGTCGTCGATCGCGAGGATAATCGAGTGCGCGGGCGCGGGCGCCGGTGGATTGAGCCGGAACATCCAGTCGTAGGCGTAGTTATCGATCTCAGCGGCAAATGGGGTCCAGCCCGAGACGATCGCGACGGCGAGCGTCCCGGCCAAAATCGCGGCGTAGCCGAGGCGGAGCTTATTTGGCGACGGCTTTTTCAAGTTCGTCCGGCTCCTTGGGCAGCGCCGCGCTCAGGACTTTCGCGCCGTCTGGCGTCACCAGCACCACGTCCTCAATGCGAATGCCAAGCTGTTCGTCTGGGATGTACACGCCCGGTTCGATTGTAATCACCATGCCCGCCTCGAGCGGACCGGTGAGCGGCGGATCGTGAACCTTCAGGCCCACCGCATGCCCGATGTCGTGCGTGAAATAGTTTCCCAGCGGATTGCCCTGCAGATCCTTGCCGTGCGCGTCCATGTAATCGCGCGCGATTTTGGTGAGCGATTCGCCCTGCCCTGCCAGCCACACCCCCGGCTTCACCGCTGCGATGGCCGCCTTCTGCGCGCCCAGGACCACGTCATACACTGCGCGCTGGCGGGCCGTGAACTTGCCGTCCACCGGAACCGTCCGGGTGATGTCGCTCGCATATTGCTCGCATTGTGCCGCAGCATCGATCAGCACCACTTGGCCGCGATCCATGCGCCGCTGATTGGACATGTAGTGCAGAATCGGCCCGTCCGGCCCCGCTCCTACAATCGGCCAGTAGGCCGGCCCTTCGCAGCCCTGATCCAGAAACGTGTCGACCAGAGTCGCGGCAATCTGATATTCGAATTCGCCCGCGGCCAGGCGCTTCCATGCGGCGCGATGGGCTAGGATGCTGACATCGGTAGCGTGCTGGATCGCGGCGATCTCAGCTGGCGATTTCTTGAGCCGTAGTTGTGCGATCAGCGGCGTGGCATCGGCCAATTCCCGAAACGGATAGCGAGCGCGCAACTGGCCGGCGTACGTTTCCGTCCATGGCGCGTAGATGCGGGAATGCTTCGCGAGCTCGGCGTCTAACTCCGATTCCAGCTTTTCGATCGGCTGCACTTTTTCAAAACCGGTGACCGAATGTACATCGGGATCTTCAGCGGAACTCCGGCGGCCATGATACCGCTCGGCTCTCGCATCGTGACCTGGCAGGAAGAGGATTTCGTCCGTGGGCGTCATGAGCAGCACCGCTCCAGGTTCCTGCCAGCCGGTCAAGTAATAAAAATCGGGTTGCTGGACGAAGCGGAACAGCGGATCATAGGGTTCGGTTTCGCCTTTGAGCAAGAGCACGCCGGCGCCGGACGCGGCGATCGACTGGCGCAGAGCCGCCCGGCGCGCCCGAAATTCGTCCAGCGAGACTTTGCCCTGCGAGGGCGCCGGTCCAAACGCGGCGGCCAGGAAGAGCAGGATAAACAACCGGATCAAATGCCAATTCTCCCAAAAATCGGACGGCCGATCGATGATCAGCACCCTATGGGTCCGCCATGATTAGCCGATACAGTAATTATGGACCTGGCAAAGCACTGCATTGTCCAACCGGGCAGCAAGCTGCGCCTCAAGCATCGCGATCCGGGCGACACGTTCGGTAAGAAGCGCGACGACAAGGCGCACGAAAAGTCGCTCTGCCGGCTGCGTGAGCTGCAACATTTGCTCTATGCCGACAAGCGTTATTCGCTTTTGATCGTCCTGCAGGGCCTGGACGCCGCGGGCAAGGACGGAACCATCCGGCACGTGATGTCGGGCGTGAACCCCCAGGGCTGCGAGGTCAGCTCCTTCAAGGCGCCCAGCACCGAAGAGCTCGCCCGCAATTTCTTATGGCGCATCCACCGCGCAGTTCCGGCGCGTGGCAACATCGGCATCTTCAACCGCTCGCACTACGAGGATGTCCTGATCGTGCGGGTGCACGACCTAGTGCCGAAATCGGTCTGGAAGCACCGCTACCGGCACATCAACGATTTCGAGCACATGCTCACTGACAACGGAGTCACCATCCTGAAATTCTTCCTGCACATCAGCAAGGAGGAGCAGCGCAAACGCTTCGAGGCGCGCATCCAGGATTCGTCGCGCAACTGGAAGCTGTCGCTGCCCGATTTTGAAGAGCGCAAGCATTGGGACAATTACACGGCCGCGTATGAAGATGCACTGTCCAGGTGCAGCACCGAGGAGGCACCCTGGTACGTGATTCCTTCCGACCGCAAATGGTTCCGGAATTATCTGGTGGCGGATTTGATCGTGGAGGCGCTCGACCGCATGCGGTTAAAGTACCCGGCGCCGAGCGTCGATATATCTAAAGTAGTATTAGATTGATTCTCCGGCGATCCCGGTTTTCGAGTGATTGAAGACGCGACAATCTTCCGCAGCAAGGAACAGGTTCTTTGTGACCTGGCCAAGGCCCTCCAGTTTTCGGCGGAATCGCTTGAATCCAATCGTAACGGAAAGCTTTCGAAGGAGCAGGCGAAGAAGCTCGCGGAGCGTTGCTGGAAGCCCGCGATCTTGACGCTGTTATTTGCACTGGCGCCCTTCCTCCTTTGGAGCGTTAAGGAGGCGCGCAGCCAGCAGATTTCCTTTAGCGCCGCGCTGCCCGTCTTGTTCGGCGAACTCACGCACCTCAAGGACCTGTTTGAAGCCCACGGAAAAATGGGCGGAGCGCTCATGCTCGGCTCATTCCTCATTTCGCTTGGAATTGCGGCGCTGTTTGCCTTCCGCATCCCTTTCGCCCTCTATTTCGATTTGCTGGAGCGAAAGGTGATCACCATGGAGGGCCGCGTCACGGCCCGCGAGGAGCAGACCAACCGGCCCAACGGCCGCGATCCCATTGAGAAATACTATTTCTCCCTGCGATACTTGAACATGCAAGTGAATCTGGCGGCTTACCGCGCGTTGGAAAACGGGTCGATCTACCTGCTGTATGTGCTGCCGCGCAGCGAAGAGCTAGTGTCGATTGAACCGAAAATGGACGACGCTCCCCAGTCATAATCCGGGAGGCTCCGATTTTCCCAGGGGAGCTTACCGCGAGGATGCGCGACAGTAAGCTCAGGTCTGATGGCCGCCACATGCCGCTTCGTATGTCGCCCATTTTTCCTTCGCGAAGCGACTTAGCCCAGAGTCTAACCTTTTCCGAACCACATGTTCCCTCGCCTTTTTCCAATGGGATGCTGCTTCTTCATAGCGTCCTTCACACATCGCGATGCTTGCATCCACGGCATCAGTCGACTCCGGCCTTCTTAACTTACAAGCCCGCTCCATCCACTTTCGAGCTTGCTTGGGGCTTTTGCGAACAATGCCGCTGGCCGCTGCGGTTTCCAGAAACAACGCGTGCCGCAGTGGTTTGCCGACACGCGCGGACGTCGCCAGCACCTTTTCCAGGTGTTCTAATGCGTCGGCCTCGCGACCCTCGTCGATTCTTCTGTAATACGCGAACAAATGGCAGTAGAGATACTCGGATGCAGACGGGTCGACGTCCAGGATCTGGTTGAATAGCTCCGAGTTCCACTCGCGCGGACGCAAGCCTTTAGTTTCTTCGCTCGAAAGAGCCAGAACTGCGATCCAACGGCGCGCCTGCTGGGGATGATGAATGAGCTGCCAGAGTCGGGCGCCATCCGATTTGTTCAATCCGGAGGAATAGGGGACGGCAGCCAAAACCACCAGCAATACGGACGCCCAAAACAACGTACCCGTCCAATTCCACGGGCCATCCCCCCGCACCGAAATGACGCCACAAACAGTGGCTAAGGCAAGATTCGCGATAGGTCCCCCGGCCACCAACCAGGCAAATCGCGAAAGCGGACAGTCAATTGTATTGGTTAGGGGCTTAAAGAATCCTCCGAACCATCTCCGCCTGTCAAATCGTATAACCCAGTTCTTGCCGGATTGAGCAAATACGAATGGCCCTACTGAGATACCGCCCGCGTTGAGGCCTACCAACCTGCCGGCAACAAGATGGCCAAGTTCATGGATAGCGATTCCAACGTAGAGGGCTGGAATTAGCAGCAAACCATTGCATGCGGGCCAAGGCCAACCACGCAATCGCGCCTGATCCTCCAGAATCAGCAACGCTCCAAGAACTACACCCAGGACGAGGGCGATCAACCTACGACGCCAAGGCGAGCCCGGTTCCGGCGGAGATTGCTCTAAGTCCAATATCGGAGTTGCGGACACCTTTGACAGGATACTGAAAATTTGGCCCAGGGATTCACGCAAAACGCCCAAGCCGTCGATCCGAAAATGTGCTTCCGCTTCAAACTACTCACCGCCGCAGCATCCCCACCCAAACCGGCTGCTAAAATAAGAAGTCCCCCGCCTTCGTGACCCATGCTCAAACGCATCACCGTGCACGGCGCCCGCCAGCACAATCTCAAAAATATCGACGTCGAGATCCCGCGCAACACGTTCACCGTCATCACCGGACTCAGCGGTTCCGGCAAATCCTCGCTCGCGTTTGACACCATCTACGCCGAAGGCCAGCGCCGGTACGTAGAAACGCTATCGCCCTACGCGCGCCAGTTCTTGGATCAGATGGAGCGCCCGGAAGTCGATTCGATCGACGGCTTGAGCCCGGCCATTTCGATCGAGCAAAAAACTACCAACCGCAGCCCGCGATCCACCGTCGGCACCATCACCGAAATCTACGATTACCTGCGCGTGCTCTACGCGTCCATCGGCGTACCGCATTGCCCGACTTGCGGTATCGAGATCTCGCGCCAAAGCACGGAGCAAATCCTGCAGCAAATCCTCGCGCTTCCCGAAGGCGAGCGCGTGATGATCCTCGCGCCTATCGTGCGCGGACGCAAGGGCGAATACAAGAAAGATCTCGAAAAGCTCTCGCGCCAGGGATTCGTGCGCGCGCGTGTGGATGGCGTGCTGCGCTCGCTCGACGAAGAAATCCCGCTCGACAAACGCAAGAACCACACCATCGAAATCGTGGTGGACCGGCTGCCGCTCAAAGCTGGTTCCGAGAAGCGCCTGGAAGCGTCCATCGAGACCGCGGCCAAGCTCGCCAACGGACTCGTCACCGTCTCGGTGGTCAATGGCGAAGAGAAGCTGTATTCGCAAAAGCTGGCGTGTCCCAATTGCGGGACCAGCGTGCCGCAGCTCGAGCCGCGCTCATTCTCTTTCAACAGCCCGTTCGGCGCGTGCGAGACCTGTAACGGACTCGGCAGCACCTGGAGCTTCGATCCAGCCAAGGTCATCGTCGATGCTTCGAAGCCGCTGCTCGATGGCGGGCTCGGCCCGGGCGCCAGTGCCTCCTACATGCAACAGCAGCTCACCGAAGGCGCCGCGCATTTGCGGATCAAGATCAACAAGCCGTTCGAAGAGCTGCCGAAAAAAACACAGACGCTGCTGCTCGAAGGCGGCAACGGATTCGACGGCATTCTTCAAATTCTGGCCGACACGTACGAAGAGGCCGGCCCCGGTTATCGCGAATGGCTGATGGATTATATGTCGCCGTCGCTATGCCCGTCTTGCCACGGCCGCCGTTTGCGCCCCAGCAGCCTGGCGGTGCGCGTCAAAGGCGCGGGCATCGCGGAGTTGACGGAGATGTCGGTCGACCGGGCGCTCGCGGCAGTCAAAGCCTGGAAGCTCAATGAACGCGAGCAGCAGATTGCCGCGCGCGTTACCGAAGAGATTCGGAACCGGCTCGAATTCCTGACCGCTGTCGGTTTGAATTACTTGAGCCTGGCGCGATCGGCCGCGACACTTTCCGGCGGCGAAGCGCAGCGCATTCGCCTGGCGACGCAGATCGGATCGAAACTGCGCGGCGTACTTTATGTTCTCGACGAGCCATCCATCGGACTGCATCCGCGCGATAACGATCGCCTGCTGGACACGCTGACGCGACTGCGCGATCTCGGCAACACAGTGCTGGTTGTCGAACACGATGCTGAAACCATCGAGCGCGCCGATTACGTGATCGATCTCGGCCCCGGCGCTGGACGCCTCGGCGGCGAACTGGTGGCCGCGGGCACTCCGCGCGAAATCAAACGCGATCCGGCTTCGCTCACCGGTCAATATTTGTCTGGCGCGCTCCGCATTGAATCGCCCCCCGGACGCCGGCACGGCAACAGCAACAAGCTCACCGTGCGAGGCGCGAGCGAACACAATCTCAAGGATGTCACGGTCGAATTTCCGCTGGGCTGCTTTATCGTCGTCACCGGAGTCTCGGGCAGCGGAAAATCCACGCTGATCAACGACATTCTGTATCGCGCGCTCTCTCGCGAAATTTACGGCTCGCACGACGCGCCCGGCGCACACGTTTCGATCGAGGGTCTGGAGCACATCGATAAAGTGGTCGAGATCGATCAATCGCCCATCGGCCGCACTCCGCGCTCCAACCCCGCGACGTACACCGGCGTCTTCACGCCCATCCGCGAGCTCTACGCCATGCTGCCCGAATCGCGCGAGCGTGGCTACAAAGCCGGACGCTTCAGTTTCAACGTCAAAGGCGGGCGGTGCGAAGCATGCCAGGGCGACGGGCTCAAGCGCATCGAGATGAATTTTCTTCCGGATGTCTACGTCACCTGCGATGTCTGCCGCGGCCGCCGCTACAACAGCGAAACGCTGCAAGTGAAGTACAAGGGCCTGTCGATTGCCGATCTGCTCGAATCCACCGTGGAAGACGCGGTGCCGATTCTCGAAAATATCCCGCAGATTAATGCCAAGCTGCGTACGCTGCATGATGTGGGATTGGGCTACATTCATCTAGGCCAATCCTCCACCACGCTCTCCGGCGGCGAAGCGCAGCGCATCAAACTCGCCCGCGAACTGAGCAAACGCCAGACCGGCCGCACGCTCTACATTCTGGATGAACCCACCACCGGCCTGCATTTCGAAGACGTGCGCCGCCTGCTCGACGTGCTCCAGCGCCTGGTCGATCTGGGCAATACTGTCATTGTGATCGAACATCAACTGGATGTGATCAAGTCGGCCGACTGGATCATCGACATGGGCCCCGAAGGCGGCGAAAAAGGCGGCAACGTGGTGGCGTCCGGAACGCCCGAACAAATCCTGCGGTTCAAGAAAAGCTATACGGCGCAAGCGCTCGAAAAGGTGCTTCGCACGGGCAAAGTCGCATGAGCAAGTACGCTCATGAGCCGCTGAGCTTCCAGGGTCTCAAAACCGTACCCATTCAAAAGCGCGGCGGCAAAGTTCGTGTCGAGCATTTCGGAAAACCTTACACTGGCGGCGGCATTGCCGGGCTGCTGGATTCGCTGCCCCACATTCTCGCGGCTGATTCGTTCCGCTCCGTCGTGGACGCGCTCGCGAACGCCCGCGCCCGCAACAAAATGATCCTCTGGGGGCTCGGCGGCCACGTGATCAAGTGCGGCCTGGCGCCGCTTCTGATCGATTTGATGCGCCGTGGCTATGCAACTGGATTCGCGTTAAACGGCGCCGCCGCGATTCACGATTTCGAAATCGCCATCGCCGGGCAAACCAGCGAAGATGTGGAGGCTGTGCTCCCGGATGGCAGCTTCGGCGCCGCGGAAGAGACCGGCCGCGAGTTCAACGCTGCTCTCAACTGCGCCGAAGGTTTCGGCGAATCCCTTGGAAAGCATCTCGAAAAAATCGCGGACCCGCAATTTTCCTGCGCCAGCCTCCTTTGTGAAACCTATCGCAATTCCACGCCCGTTACTGTGCATGTCGCCATCGGAACCGACACCCCGCACACGCATCCGACGGCCAATGGCGACGCGCTCGGCCACGCCACGCACCACGATTTCCGCTTGCTCTGCTCACTGGTCAAGGAAATCAACGACGGCGGTGTCTATCTCAATGTCGGATCCGCCGTGGTGCTTCCCGAAGTTTTCCTCAAAGCCGTCTCCGTCGTCCGCAACCTCGGCCATCCGCTCGCCAGTTTCACTACCGTCAACTTCGATTTCCTGCAACACTACCGGCCGAAGGTCAACGTCGTCGAACGTCCGCACGCCCGCGCCGGAGGCCACGGTTATTCCATTACCGGTCATCATGAGATCATGATTCCGCTGCTCGCCGCCGCGCTGATCGAGTCCAAAGCATGAGCCCGATCGATCCCTCGAACGAGCCGCTGGATCTCACTCCCGCGCCCGCCACGCCCGCGCCCGTCCCGCCGCCGTTGGAGCCTTCGCCTCTGCTCCCGGAACCGCCGCCCCCGCGCGAGCCGTTCTGGGACTATACGGATTTACTGCTCTTCGTCTTTCTGCTGTTTGCCAGCTTGGCCCTCGCGCTCGTAGTCGGCATTATTCTGTTCTCGAAGCTCAACCCGGCGTTCCGCCTGCTCCTGCCGCAGATTCTCTGGTACGTGCTCGCATTCAGTGCTCTCAAAGTTTTGCTTCTGATTCGCTACGGCCGGCCCTTCTGGAGCTCTCTCGGCTGGCGTTCGATTCCGATCCCCGCGGCTCTGGGCGCTCTCTTCATGGGACCGGTGCTCGCGATCTCGGTCAGTCTCCTGGGCGCTGCACTCCGCACGCCGCCGATCGAGCTGCCCTTCCAGCAGATGCTCGGCGCGCCCGGCGCAAATGTTTTGCTCGGCATCTTGGTCGTCATTCTTGGGCCCGCCGCCGAAGAGCTCGCATTCCGTGGATTCCTGATGCCCCTGCTGATCCGCAGCCTCGGCGCGTCGGCCGGTATCATCCTCACCGGCTTCATTTTCGGCAGCATTCACGGCTACGAATACGAGTGGTCCTGGCGCTACATGCTGCTCATCTCACTCGTCGGCTGCGTGTTGGGATGGGCGAAATACCGGACAAAATCCACAGCCGCCTCCGCGCTCATGCATTCCACCTTCAATCTCACACAATTCGCCGCGTTCCTTTGGCAATCGCGAGCGCTTTAGTCTGCTTATGATCGAAACGATTCAGTGGACCAATTCCGGCGTCGTCATGATCGATCAGACGCGTCTGCCGCGCCAGGAAGTCTACGTCACTTGCACCAATTATCGCGAGGTCGCCGAGGCCATCCGTTCCATGGTGATTCGCGGGGCGCCGGCCATCGGAGTCGCTGCCGCCATGGGGATCGCGCTCGGGATGCAGCAAGCGCGATCCGCGGCCGAGTTCGGCCAGATTTGCGAGACGATCCGCGCCACTCGCCCCACGGCCGTGAATTTGTTCTGGGCCATCGAACGCATGCGCCGCGTATTCAGCGAGGTCGCAGCCCAGGATCTCGACGCCATCCGCGCTCGCCTCACCGCCGAAGCCATCCAGATTCGCCTGGAAGATATCGCGATCAATGAATGCATCGGCAAAAACGGCGCGCCGCTGATCCCGGATGGCAAAACCGTCCTCACGCATTGCAATGCTGGCGCGCTCGCAACCGCCGGCTATGGCACAGCGTTGGGCGTGATTCGTTCGGCCATCGCCTCCGGCAAAAAGATCGACGTCTTCGCCGACGAGACCCGGCCATTCCTGCAAGGCGCGCGCCTCACCGTTTGGGAATTGCAGCACGACAACATCCCCGCCACCCTCATCACCGACAACATGGCCGGCCATTTCCTGCATTCGGGACGCATCGGCTGCGTGGTCGTGGGCGCGGACCGCATCGCATCGAACGGCGACGTCGCCAACAAAATCGGCACCTATTCGGTCGCCGTTCTCGCCAAGGAGAACAACGTGCCGTTCTACGTTGCCGCGCCGATCTCGACACTGGACCTGACCCTCGCGTCGGGCGACGAGATCCCGATCGAACAGCGCGCACCCGCCGAGGTCACGCACGTCCACGGCGTACCCGTCGCCCCCGACGGCACGACGGTCGAAAATCCGGCCTTCGACGTCACGCCCAACCGTTACGTCACCGCGATCATCACCGAGCGTGGAGTCGCGCGCGCGCCGTATTCGGAATCGCTCAAGAAGCTGGTAGGGTAAAGCTATGCGCTGTGTCGCTCTCTGCCTGTTGCTCGCCTGCGGTTCGTTGTTCGGCGCTTCGGGCGAATTCTCCAATCGCCGCGCGCCCGGATTCGCCCTGCCCGATCCGTCCTACCAGCACTATTATGATCTGCAAGATTACGCGGGCAAGGTGGTTTTGATCGACATAATGTCGACCCGCTGTCCCCACTGTCTCCTTCTGTCGACAACGCTCGAGCAGGTGAAAGCGAAGTACGGCGATAAGGTTGCCATCTTAGAAGTGGTACTGCCTCCCGACAACCAAGCCACCATCGCGAAGTTTATCGAGACCAACAAAGTCACTGTTCCCGTGGTCTGCGATATGGGCCAAATGACCGCAAGTTATTTCCAGGCCACGCCTACCACCATGAATCGCATCTCGGTTCCACACTTATTCCTCATCGATCAGCACGGCATGATCCGCAACGACTTCGCGTATGAAGAATCGAACCGCGCCGTGTTCGAAGGTGCGGGATTGTTCGCGGAACTTGACAAACTCCTGAAGTAAATACCGCATTGCACTGCGCGTTGTAACGCCGTCGAGAATTTGTCTCCCTGGTAAGCGGCTCATATGTAAGGGATTGGTCGCGCGAAATTATCTTGGCAGAAAAATTGCTTTATGCGTGACTGGCTGCGAAAGGGGATTCACCCCAATGCGGCAACGATTTTGAACAGGAGGCTGTTTCTGATGAAAGCATCGCCATGCACCCCCGCGCGGTCGCGCGCCCATTCCAAGTCCACACAAGGCCGCTCTGCGCTCCCGGGTTTTGTGAACGACGAATTTGAGACAGCCGTACTCGCCGAACTCCGGCACTTGCGCAGGTGCGAGAAGCGCCTGCAGACCATGTATCCGCGCCTGAAGAGCACGCCGCAGCTTCGCGGACGATTCGTGCAGCAGCTCGGAGAAATGCAGTTGCGCGCGCAGCGTTTGGACGCAGTCCTCAATCCGTTGGGCGCGTTGCAATTTGGGTCGTTGCCTTCTTCCATCGGAAACATCCCCGTCGCTTAGGGGCTTCTCGAAGGCGGCGCAAAGGAGGCCCGTCGTGGTCCGTACTTTACTTCTGATTATCCTGATCGTTCTGTTGTTGGGTTTGCTTCCCGCTTGGCCGTACAGCACGGGCTGGGGCTACTATCCAAGTGGCGGGCTGGGCCTGGTTCTGTTGATCGTTATCGTTCTGATGCTGTTCGGGCGTATCTAACATCCCCTCGCGCTCGCGTGGAATCCACAAAATTGGATGCTAAGATGTTGGTGACTCGTTCACCATGGGTACCCACGGCGTCAAGTTCATCGTGATCTATCCCCGGCCACAAGATGAATCGGCCTTTGAGACCAATTACATGGAACACCACGTTCCCATGGTGGAGCAAAAGCTCAAAGGCATCACGCGTCTGGTGCTGACGAAAGTAACCGGATCGCCGCAAGGAAAAGTCGCCGCCTATCGCATCGCGGAAGTCTACTTCTCTTCCATGGACGATCTTACTAAGTGCATCGAATCCGATGCGGGCAAAGAAGTGATCGCCCACGCGCAGTCCATCTCCACCGGCGGCCCGCCGCTTATCCTGATATGCGAGGAAGAATCCTTCGTATATTGGTAGTTCGGGCGGTTGCATGAAATTCAAACCCTTTGTTTCTGTTTGCGCGCTGGCCCTGAGCTGGGGCAGCGCATGGTCCCAGACCCCGAACGCCCGTGTGGACACGGTCGGTTCCACTGGATTCGTCCAACTGGAAGCGGATAGCTTTAAGAGCCTCACCCCGCGGGAGAAAGCGCTCTCTTACTGGCTATCGCAAGCTTCCATTGCGATCAATCCGATTATTTACGACCAATCCTCGCGCTTCGGTTTGCGGCAAAAACACCTGTTGGAGATGATCGTCGCTCATCCGGCGGGCATCGATCCCGCGGTCTATGCCAATGTTCTGGCGTTTACTAAACTGTTCTGGGCCAACCGCGGCAATCATAACGAAACCACCGCGCAGAAGTTTTTGCCGGATCTTACGTTCGATCAATTGCGTACTGCGGGTTTGGCTGCCCTGCGCCACGGCGCGAAGGGCTACACCGCAGCGTCATTTGAAAAGGAAATCACCGAACTCCGCCCTTCGCTTTTCGATCCTAATTTTGAGCCGACCATCACGGCCAAGACCCCACCCGCCGGCCTGGACATTCTTCAGGCCAGTGCGAATAACTTCTATTCGGGCGTGACACTGGCCGATCTGAAAAACTTCACCGAGCACTACCCGCTGAACTCGCGACTCGCGAAAGTCAACGGGAGATTAGTCGAGGAAGTCTATCGCGCCGGAACTCCCGACGGCCGCGTGCCCCCAGGTTTGTACGCCGAATATCTCGCCAAAGCAAATTCCTATCTCGCCAAAGCCGCCGAAGTTGCCGAACCCGGGCAGGCCAAAGCCATTCGCGATTTGATCCGCTACTACCAAACCGGCGATCCGAAGGACTGGCTGCAATTCGATATCGATTGGGTGCAGAACAACGCCACGGTCGATTTCGCCAACGGCTTCATCGAGGTTTATCGCGATGCCCGCGGCGCTAAAGGCACTTCGCAAAGCTTCGTCACCGTTACCGACAGGTCTGTGGATGCCCTCATGCGCAAGGTCTCCGCCAACGCGCAGTATTTCGAAGATCACGCTCCGTGGGCGCCGCAATACCGCAAACAGGGCGTGAAACCGCCGGTGGCCAAGGCAGTCGAAACCTTGATCGAGACCGGCGATTTTCATGTCACAACCATCGGCGACAACCTCCCCAACGAAGACGAAATCCACGAAAAATACGGCAGCAAGAGCTTCATGCTGCTCGGCAGTTCGCACGCCCTCTCGCATGCCATGGGCTTCGGGGCGCTCGAGGAATTCGCCACTTCGCCCGAAGAGATCGCGTTAGGCAAGAAATACGGCGATGAAGCCGAAGACCTGATGACGGCTCTCCATGAAGTGATCGGGCATGGCTCCGGCAAAATGGATCCCAAGCTCACACACGAGCCGGCATACTATTTGAAGGAATATTTTTCGACGCTCGAAGAAGGCCGCGCGGATCTGATGGCGCTGTGGAGCGTGTGGGAACCGAAAATACGGGAGCTCGGCCTGGAGTCGAATCCCGACGTAGCCAAAGCCATGTACTACAGCGCGGTTCGCGTCGCCATCACCCAGCTTCGCCGCAATCCCAAAGGCGACACCATCGAGGAAGATCATGAGCGCGACCGGCAGTTGATCGTGAATTACATCAAAGATAAAGTGCCCGGCTCAATCGTCGAAGTGAACCGCAACGGCAAAACGTATCTCGAGATCCGCGATTTTATGAAAATGCGCCAGGGCGTCGGCATGCTCTTATCGGAACTGATGCGCATCAAAGCCGAAGGCGATTACAACGCGATTAAAGCGCTGATAGACAAATACGGCGTGCACTTTGACCCGGCCCTGCGGGATCAGGTTGTGGCGCGGTACGCCAAGCTGAAGATCCCCACCTATTGGGCCGGCGTGAATCCGGACCTAACGGCCACCTTCGACGCGGCGGGCAAGATCTCGACCGTCGCGATCTCGTATCCCCGCGATTTCGTCAAACAGCAGCTCGCCTATAGCGCGATGTTTCCAGCGAAAAACTAGCCGCTACTTCGCGAGAACTTCTTTTACTTTGTCGAGCAGCGATCCCAGTGTAAACGGCTTTTGCAAAAATGCCGTACCGGCCGGAAGATCGGCTGAGTAAATGGTGGTGTCGTCGGTGTAGCCGGAAACGTACAGCACCTTCATGCCGTGCCCCTGCGTTTGCAGGCGCTCCACTAACTCGCGTCCGCCCATTTGCGGCATCAGCACGTCCGTGATCAAAAGATCCACGCGCGGGCCGTGTTCGCGGCACAGCGCCAGCGCGTCCTCACCATTGGCCGCTTCGAGCACTTCATAACCTTGCCGCCGCAGAATCTTTCGAACCAGCGCGCGGATGCCCGGTTCATCTTCCACTACCAGGATCGTTGCAAGCGGCGCCGGCGGCTCGGGCGCGGAAGGCGGAGGCTCCGCCGGTGCGGCTGCCACGGATTCGGCGGCAGCTTCCACCAGAGCGTTCACTCGCGGCAGGAAAATTCGGAACTGCGCCGCCCCGTGCGGTCCGCTCGAAACCGCCATGTCTCCACCCCATTGCCGCACGATGCCGTACGCGCGGGATAAGCTGGCTGCAACTTCGTCCCACGGCTCTTTCCCCGGAAGCGAGCACTCAAACAACGCAGCTCTCGCTTCGCTATCAAGCGGCTTTGAAGGCGATGCGATCGAGATCACCGCGTAGATGCCAGGTTGCAAAGGAGCGTTCGCGCGCCGCAAATCTTCGCCGATTTCAAGAGAAGAAGTTTCGAGGGTGATTCGTTCGCCCGCGTGGACGCCCTGCCGTGCCCGCTCCACCGTGACGGTAACCACGTGTTCCAACTGCGCGGCATCGGCCCGGATGCGGTTGACTTCGGCCGCAAGATGCAGATCCAGCCCGACGTGTGTTCCCAGCAGCGCGTTCAAACGGGGGCGCATTCTTTCCAGCGCCGATTCCAGTTCCATCTCCTCGGCAACCGGCCCTTGCCGCCGCGCATAAGAAAGCAGCTGGCTGGTAAACCCGCTCATTTTCTCGGTGGCCGCGAGAATCTCCTGCACGTCGGACCGCAAAGTGCTGCCCGCGGGCAAAGCCGTGAGCAATTCTTCGCTGTACCCGGTCAGGATCATGAGCGTGTTGTTCATGTCGTGCGCCATGCGGCTCGCCAGCCGCGACACCGCTTCCACGCGCTCCGCCTGCACCAGCTGGTCTTCCAGCATCCGGCGCTCGGTGACGTCCACGGCCATGCCGACCAGGAAACGGGGCTGCCCCTCCACTGCCGGAAGTAGCTGCGAGTACTCGCGCAGCCAAACCGATCCGCCGCCGGACGTGATGGCTCGAAACTCGCAGGAATGAGGAGTTCCCGACTCGATGGCGCGCCGGTAAGACTCCGCAACCCAATCCCGGTCCGAATTGTGAACGCGATCCAGCCAGAAGGATGGATGGCTGGTCCAGTGTTCGGGCGCAAAGCCCAAAAGTTTTTCGGCCTGCGGTCCGGCGAAAACGAAGTTCATCGACGGGACTTCCGCCGCCCAAACGATCGCGTCCAGATTGTCTACCAGATCGGAGGGCGACACAGCGGGCCCAGGTGGGGCCGGTGCTTCCGGTTCCGCCGGAGCCATCTCCAACGAAGTCAAATCTTCAATCGTGAGCAGCGCTTCTTGGGCTGCTTCTTCGTCCCAATTGCGAATGGCGAGGATGCTGACGCGAAGGCGCTTTTCGCGGTTGGTCTCCACCCGGATGCCGGCTTCGGCCACGCCCGTCTTCAGCACTTCTTCGATGCGGTCCAGCAGGGTCGTCGGCAGGACGGTATCCAGCCGCCGATGCGACGAATCGCCCGCCTGCAGGCCAAAGATCCTGCGCGCCGCTCCGTTCGCCAGCAGGATGCTCAGATCCGCGGAGAGAACCATCAGGCCGACGGGAATCGACGCGACAATCTCCTGATAATAGCGGCGCTGCGTTTCCACCAGCGCCAGCAGGCGCGCAACTTCTCTGGCTCTCCACTGATCTAAATCAGTTCTCTCCATCTGTCATCTCAACTATGAGTCTTCACCTTACCGGACGGCTAGGACAAGGTACTTTCTCATCAAACCGTACTGCGAAGTACTACAGGTTTGTGAGGTTCTGGTTCCAGCACTCGATCGGCTGGCTCATTATAGCCCTCATAAAAAGGATTCGTTTACGCTGCGATGGTTTCGGCTGCGACAATGGGGATGATGAATGCTTTATCCCATATGCGATGGCTCGGGCCGCTGCTCCTGTTCTTCACCGCGTGCTCAAGCGCCCCCAAAACGGCGTCTGAGAAGCAGCCCGCCAAGCCTCCCATGGCGCTCACGGGCCGGCAGGCGTTCCAGCGGATGTATCCGCAGGCGCGAGGCTGGGCCCCCGATGCGCTGCCACTTCAAATTCAGAGCATCAATCTGCCGCAGGTGAAGGCCGGCGACGGTAAGGCGGGCGCCTGGAGGGTGATCTTTGTGTCGGCCTCGCGGGGCAAAGCGAAGACCTACACCTATTCGGCGGTGGAAGGCGATCTGCACGAGGGCGTGTTCGGCGGGACCGAAGAGGATTACACCCCGCGCACCGATTCGTCCCCGTTCCAGGTTTCGGCGATCCGGATCGATAGCGACCAGGCGTACAAAACGGCGGCCGCGGCGAGCGCCGATTACATCAAGAAGAACCCGGGCAAGCCCGTCATTTTTCTGATGGAACAGACGCGGCGGTTTCCCGATGTGACCTGGCGGGTGATCTGGGGCGGGTCCGTGGGTACGAGCGACTATTCCGTCTTCGTGGACGGCACTACCGGTCAGTTGTTAGAGAAAATGCATTAGTTCGATTTCGGGCGCTTCTTTTTCTGGATTTCAATTACCGCGGGCGTGCGCATCTGCACCACGGGAATCAGCGAGCGGCGGGCTTCGGCGGGTGTTTGGCGGCTCGCCTGTTGGGCGAATTCCTGGTTGAGCGTTGCCACAAAAGCCTCAATTTGATCCTGCATCGCGGCCATTTTTTCCCGCATATTCAGGATAATTTCGACGCCCGCCAGATTCACGCCCAGATCGCGCGTCAATTTCAAGATCACTTCCAGCCGTTCCAGGTCGTCGTCGGTATAAAGCCGCGTGTTGCCTTCGCTCCGCGACGGTGCGAGCAATCCTTCCCGCTCGTAGAGCCGCAGCGTCTGCGGATGAATCTGGTATTGCTCGGCGACGGCCGAAATCATGTAAGCGGCTTTCGATCTGGCTTTAGCCATGGCGCATCCTCACACCTTGCTCCAGATGTCTTTGCGCGGATCTTCCGTATTCACCTGCGACAGCTCGCGCAACAACTCGCGCGTGCGCTCGTCCTGCACCTTGGGCGCCTGGATTACAACTTCCACGATCTCGTCGCCGCGCTGGTTCTTGCGAGCGTTCATGACGCCCTTTTCGCGCAACCGGAACTTCTGCTGATTCTGCGTTCCCTGCGGAACTTTAAGCAACGCGCGGCCGTCGATGGTGGGAACTTCGATCTTCGCGCCAAGCCCGGCTTCGGACACCGTCACCGGCACCTGGATGTAAATGTCGTCGCCCTCACGCCGGAAGAACGCATGCGGTTCCACGCGCACCGTAATATAGAGATCGCCCGCAGCCCCGCCCATCCGTCCGGCGTTGCCCTTACCCGCCACCCGCAGCCGCGAACCGGACTGCGCACCGGGCGGAATCCGCACGTCCACCACTTCGGATTTCGACAATCGCCCATCGCCGTGGCACGTCGGGCAGACGTTCTTGAGCCGTCCCTTGCCGTCGCAACGCGGGCAAGTAAGGCTGAACTTCATGGCGCCTGCCATCTGCGTGACGTTGCCGGTGCCGTCGCACTCCGGGCATACCGTAGAAGCTCCGCCCGCCGTCCCGGCGCCATGGCAGGTCTCGCAAACCTCCTGCCGTGCGATGTTGAGCCGCACCTGGGTGCCATGAATCGACTGCCAGAAATCGATGTCCAGCCCGTACTCAAGATCGGAACCCTTTTCCGGACCGCCGGCAGCTTGCTCTTCCCGCCGTCCACCGAAAAACTGGCTGAAGATGTCGCGAAACGCTCCGGTACCGGAGCCGCCCGCACCCGTTTGCGTTCCTCCGTTTTGATTCATGTATTCGGAGAAATCGAAGCCACCGAATCCCATGCCCGGGTGTCCGGCTCCCGCGCCTGCGCCCGACCCTGCACCTGGGCCACCCGGCGGAATGTTGTCGGAGTAGAATCCGTACTGATCGTAAACCTGGCGCTTCTTCGGATCGCTCAGGATATCGTAGGCTTCCTGGACTTTCTTGAAGCGCTCCTCGGCGGATTTATCGCCGGGGTTCAGATCGGGATGATACTTCCGCGCCAGCTTGCGGTACGTCTTGCGGATCTCGTCTTCCTTGGCGGTGCGAGATACGCCCAGCGTTTCGTAATAGTCTTGTTTGCTTGCGGCTGGCATAATCTTCTCGGTTCCCCGGCCGGGTTAGGGCCGGGGAATGTTCGCGAACTAGGGAATTACTTCTTATCGTCGACGTCCACGAACTCGGCGTCCACGACATTGTCTTTCGGCTTCTCTTCACCGCCCGAGGCTCCGTTGCCCGCGGAGCCCGCTCCCCCTTGCGGCGGGGTCTGCTGGCTGGAAGCTTTGTACATCGCCTCGGCCAGCTTGTGGCTCGCGGTTTCGAGCTTCGAGGTGGCCTGGTTGATGCGGTCGATTCCGCCTTCCTGCATTGCTTTCTTGGTGTCTGCGAGCGCGTCTTCCACCGCTTTGGCGTCGTCCGCGCTGACTTTGTCGCGATGCTCCTTCAGCATCTTCTCGATGTTGTAAACCATCGCGTCGGCCCGGTTCCGGGATTCGATTTCCTCCTTCTTCTTGCGGTCGTCGGAGGAGTGCGATTCGGCATCCCGCGCCATCTTCTCCACTTCGTCCTTGCTCAGACCCGAAGAGGACGTAATGGTGATCTTTTGTTCGTTATTGGTGGCCTTATCCTTGGCCGTGACGTTCAGGATGCCGTTAGCGTCGATATCGAAGGTGACGTCGATCTGCGGAATCCCGCGCGGCGCCGGGGGAATGCCCACCAGTTGGAACACGCCCAGCATCTTGTTGTCGGCCGCCATGGCGCGCTCGCCCTGGTAGACCTTGATCTCAACCGACGTCTGGCTATCGGACGCCGTGGAGAAAGTCTCGCTCTTGCGCGTCGGGATCGTGGTATTGCGCTCGATCAGCCGCGTGAAGACGCCGCCCAGCGTTTCGATGCCGAGCGACAGCGGCGTCACGTCGAGCAGCAGCACGTCCTTCACTTCGCCGCCCAACACGCCGCCCTGAACCGCCGCGCCCACCGCGACCACTTCGTCCGGATTCACGCTCTTGTTGGGTTCCTTGCCGAACAGGTCGCGCACCTGTTGCTGGACCTTCGGCATACGCGTCGAGCCGCCCACCAGCACCACTTCGTCGATCTGCGCCGGGGTCACGCCGGCATCGGCAATGGCCTGTTTGCAAGGCCCGATGGCGCGCTCCAGAATATCGGCCACCATCTGTTCCAGCCGCGCGCGGGTCAGCTTCACGTTCATGTGTTTGGGACCGCTCGCGTCCGCCGTCAGGAACGGCAGGTTGATTTCGGTTTCGAGCACGGTCGACAGCTCGATCTTGGCCTTCTCGGCCGCTTCCTTCAGGCGTTGCAAGGCCATCTGGTCCCTGGAAACGTCCACGCCGGTTTCCTTCTTGAACTCCTGCACCAGCCAGTCGATCACCCGTTGGTCGATGTTGTCGCCGCCCAGGTGGGTGTCGCCGTTGGTGGACTTCACTTCCACCACGCCGTCGCCGACTTCGAGGATCGAGATATCGAACGTGCCGCCGCCAAAGTCATAGACGGCAATGGTTTCGTTCTTCTTCTTGTCGAGCCCGTACGCGAGCGCAGCCGCCGTCGGCTCGTTGATGATGCGCATCACTTCGAGACCGGCGATTTGTCCGGCATCCTTGGTGGCCTGGCGCTGCGAATCATTGAAATACGCCGGAACGGTGATCACCGCCTTGGTGACCTTTTCGCCCAGATAGGCTTCGGCAGCTTCCTTCAACTTGGTCAGAATCATCGCCGAGATCTCGGGCGGCGAATACTTCTTGCCGTTGATGTCGACGCGAGCGTCGCCATTTTCCCCCGCAACCACCTTATAGGGGACCAGCTTCATCTCCTCGCTCACTTCGTTGAAGCGGCGGCCCATGAAGCGTTTAATCGAATAAACCGTGTTCTCCGGGTTGGTGACGGACTGGCGCTTCGCCACCTGGCCGACCAGGCGCTCGCCACTCTTGGTGAATCCGACCACCGACGGCGTGGTCCGGCCGCCCTCCTGGTTCGGTATGACAACGGCCTGGCCGCCTTCCATAACGGACACGACGGAGTTGGTTGTGCCTAAGTCTATGCCTATGATTTTGCTCATGCTTCCCTCAATTCCCCGGTGAAAGCCCGGGTTTGTTTTAGCCTGAATCCATTATTAAACTTTAGTGTCTTGTTGTCAAGTAGAGTTGAGGGAGTATGGCTATCTGGCGGATTGGGCGGCCTTTACTCGCCTGAGGCGGGCAAGGATCTCGGGTCTTTCGGCGGCCAGGATGTCGTCCTTCTCATGATCGTACTTGCGAACGCTAATGTAGCGGTCCTGCAGATAATAGTAGTCGCCCTCGAGGAGCTTCGGGTGCATCAGGACGTAGGCGGAGATTATGTAGCGATGCGGGCTGTAATGCGCTTCATCCGGGCCGAGAATGAAATTGGCGGTGACAAAAATCGGTGCATTAGAGGCCGAGGGCACCGTCTTTCCGGCGGAGCTTCCAGGCACACGGTCGCTGGACCCTTCGGGTAAAAGCCGTCGGGACCAAGCCCCGGGTCGATGACCGTCACCTGCCTTCCCATGAACTTCGGGATCGACTGTCCGCTTAAGGAGCCGAGCAAGAACCACGAGGCCGCGATCATTGGAACTCGCATACTATTGCTATTAATTACGACCACCATCCAGCGGATTCGCCTCGGCGATCTGGCGGCTCAGCTGGGCTGCGAACTTCACGGTGAACCCGGCATCCCGATCACGGGCGTGGAATCCGTGACAACGCGCCTCGCATCCTCTAACCTGAAAGTAGAAGTCGTTTCTCCCCGAAAGGATCTGCTATGGAAGTCCAGTTTGAACCCGCCGTGCAAGCCAAGCTTGAGCAAATCGCCCGGGAGAGCGGACTCGATGCCGTTCAACAGGTGCAAGACGCCGTGGCTGGCTATGTGGACGAGCTAGCAGGAAGCCGCGAAATGCTCAACTCCCGCTACGACGACATCAAAAGCGGGAAGGTGAAGCTCATCCCCGGAGACGAAGCTTTCGCCCGTTTGCGCGCAAGAATCGACGAACGCCGAAACGGCTAGCGCATGAGCGGCTACGCTCTTCACCCAGAAGCGTTTATCGACATTGATGAAATAGCGGCCTACATCGGCTTGGACAGCCATGAGGCCGCCCATCGCGTAGTTGACGATATTTACCAGGCCATCCAGAACGCGGTTCCATTTCCACACAGTGGTCACCGCCGAATCGATCTCACCAACCGTCCATTACGGTTCATCCGCGTGCGGGACTACTCTGGGTAATCGCTGTCATGCACGGACACCGCAACCCACGGGTGATGGCAGCGATCCTGCGGGATAGGAAAGAGCCTCCGGCCCACTGATTTCACTTCCACTGGGTTTACAATCAAGCCATTGATTATGACCACCATCCAGCGGATTCGCCTCGGCGATCTGGCGGCCCGGCTCGGCTGCGAACTTCATGGCGACCCTGAAATCGAGATCACCGGCGTCGCGGGCGTCGAGCAGGCAGGGCCAGGCGACGTCACGTTTCTGGCCAATCCGAAGTACGCGCCGCGGGCCAAGAACACGCGCGCCGCAGCAATCCTGGTCAAGGAGCCGCTTGCAACCGAGGCGCCCGCCAGCCTGGTTTCGGCCAATCCCTATCACGATTTCGCCCGTACGCTCGCCATGTTCTACCAGCCGCCGCATCCGAAGCCGGGCATCCATCCCCAAGCGTCCATCGCGGAGACGGCGCACATCGGCGATGGCGCGTCGATCGGCCCATTTGCCGCGATCGGCGAGCACGTCAAGCTCGGGCGCAACGCCGTCCTGCATCCCCACGCCGTAATCTATGAGGGCGCCGAGATTGGCGACGATTTCATCGCCCATTCGCACGCCGTGGTGCGCGAATATTGCCGCATCGGACATCGCGTGATCCTGCAAAACGGCGTGGTGGTGGGTGGCGACGGTTTCGGCTTCGCCAAAACGCAAGAAGGCACGCATTTCAAAATCGTGCAGTCGGGTGTGACGGTGATCGAGGACGATGTCGAGATCCAATCGCTCACCTCCATCGACCGCGCCACCATGGGAGAAACGCGCGTCAAGCGTGGCGCCAAGATCGACAGCCTGGTGCAGGTGGGCCACGCCTGCGTGGTGGGCGAAGACAACATCATCTGCGCACAAACGGGCCTGGCGGGAAATTCGATCCTCGGCAAGAATGTGCTTTTGGCTGGGCAGGTCGGGATTTCCGGCCATCTGACGATTCACGATAATGCAATCATCTACGCGCAAAGTGGAATCGGCGGCGATGTGGCGGAGGGAGCGTTGATGTCGGGCTCGCCGGCCTTCGAGGCGCGGGAGTGGTTGCGCGCCATCACCGCCTTTCCGAAATTGCCGGAGCTGTTGAAGACAGTGCGACAATTGGAGAAGCGTTTGGAGCGCCTGGAGGGTGTTCCCACAACCTCGCCTACGAATTAGCAATGATCGAAGACAGTCCTAACAATGGCCGCCGGCCGGTGGCCTATCTCAACGAAACGTTTCTCGAAAGCCACGATGCGCGGGCCTTGCGCATCCTCTCGGAATACCTGGAGCCGCTCTCGCATTTCCGCGATGAGAAGATCCAGGACACCATTGTGTTCTTCGGCTCGGCGCGGCTGCACGAAGACGGGCCGCTCGGCCGCTATTATCGCGATGCCCGAACGCTGGCGCGGCTGGTTACCGAGTGGTCCAGCAAATTGGTGGCGAGCTCGCATCGCTTCGTGATTTGCTCCGGCGGCGGGCCGGGCATCATGGAAGCCGCCAATCGCGGCGCGGCGGATGCGGGCGGCAAGACGATCGGCCTAAATATCGGGCTGCCGTTCGAACAGCGCCCCAATCCTTATATCACGCCGGAATTATCCTTCGAGTTCCACTACTTTTTCATGCGCAAATTCTGGTTTGCGTACCTGGCCAAAGCGCTGGTGATTTTTCCCGGCGGATTCGGCACCCTGGACGAACTGTTCGAAATTCTGACTCTCGCGCAAACGCGCAAGCTCGAAAGCAAAATCGTGATCGTGCTGTACGGGACGAAATTCTGGAAAGAGGTCCTCAATTTCGACGCGCTGGTGGAACACGGCACCATCGATCGCCATGATGCGCAACTGTTTCAGTACGCCGACGATCCTGAAACGGCGCTGGGCATTCTGCAGGAACAGTTGACCCGTTACTTTCTGGAGCCGGAGAAACCCCTGCCGGAGCCTGCCGCCGAAACTCCCGAAATCGCCAAATCCCGCGTGTGAAGCTCAAATTTCAATCGCTGTGGAAACGCATGGGAAAGCTCGAAAAGGCTTTTCTCGCCGTCTTCTTGCTGTATTTGATCCTGCTCGGCTTCTGGCCGGACAGCGGCTTCGGGACCCTCGCCGGGTTCGTGGCCGCGGTTCTGGGCGGATGGATCGGAATACGTCTGCTGCGGATCGGCCTGCGCAAGCTGACCTGGCGGCTGCGCAATCGCCTGATGGTGGCCTATGTGTTCATCGCCGTGCTGCCGATTCTGTTGATCCTGACGTTGGCCGGACTGGGCGCCTACATGCTCGCCGGCCAGGTGGCCGTCTACCTGGTGCGCTCGGAATTGGACCGGCGTTTGGTTGCGCTCCGGTCCGTATCCCAAGACCTGGATGCGGCCCCGGCAGCCATCCAAAAGATCGGCACGGCGGATCGCCCGCGATTTCCCGGGTTGATCCTGCTGACCGAAAAAGACAGCGCGATTGCGGAATGGCCGGATGGCGCGGGCGTTAAGATCCCCATGGGCCTCGCGGAGAATGCAAGCGGCGTGGCTTCGCGCGATGGGCGCTACTTCGGATGGGCCACTTCGGATATGGGCGGCCAGGAAGCGATCGCGCTGGTTCCCCTCAGCCGCCGCTTCCTCAGCACCATGGCGCCCGATTTAGGCGACGTTTATTTCTTGCAAGCGCTCGCGGAAGCGGAAGAGAAGAGTCCCGCCGAACATAACGAGGGTAAGATTCGCGTCATCACGGCGCCCAGCTTCTCCGGCCCTCGGGAAGATCAAGACTTCGCGATGTTCCCCGCGGGCCACGATGCGCCCGCCGCACCGCTGCCGCCGCCCGCCAATCGCTTCGATATCGATGTTCGCTGGCCCTCGCTCGTCCGCGTGATCCACTGGGCCAATCCGAAAATCAGCCAGCCGGAGTTGTTGGTGGTGCATACGCGTCTCTCCGTGCTGCTCGATGCGGTCGCGATTCAGGGCGCCGATCAATTACAAGGACCGATGTTGGTGGCGTTTTATGCCGTGAGCATCGCGTTCCTGGTGGTGGGCGCTGCGGGGTTGCTGATCGGAGTTTCAATGTCGCGCAGCATCACCGGCGCAGTGCATTCCCTCTACGCCGGCACCCAGCGCGTCATGCACGGCGATTTCTCGCATTTGATTCCGGTTTCCGGACGCGATCAGCTCGCCGAGTTGAGCAGCTCCTTCAATACGATGACCCAGAATCTGGAGCGGCTGCTCGCCGTCGCCAAGGAAAAGGAACGCCTGCAAACCGAGATCGAGATCGCGCGCGGCGTCCAGGATCAGCTGTATCCGAAAGCGCCGCCCGTCTTCGAAGAGCTGCGCGTATTGGGCCTGTGCCATCCGGCGCGCATGGTCTCCGGGGATTATTACGATTATCAACTGATGGATGGAAAGCTCGCCATCGCCATCGGCGACGTGGCGGGCAAAGGCATTTCGGCCGCGTTGCTGATGGCAACTATTCAAGCGGCTCTGCGCATGGAGCTGCGGGCCTCGGCCGAGCTCGCGGCATCGCTCAACGGGACGCGGTATTCGACCGCCCGCATGGTCTCGGAGCTGAATCAGCAACTCTATGCGACCACGTCGCCCGAAAAGTACGCCACCTTCTTCTTCGCCATCTACGATCCGGCCACCAGCGTCATCACCTACACCAACGCCGGGCATTTGCAGCCGCTGCTGATCCGCAATGGTGCGCCCACACTGCTCGACGTGAGCGGGCTCATGGTAGGCGCGTTTGCATTCGCCAAGTACGAAGAAAGCAAGCTGGAGCTGCAAAGCGGCGACCTGCTGGTGTGTTATACCGATGGAATCACCGAGCCCGAGAACGAATACGGCGAGATGTTCGGCGAGCAGCGGCTGATCGACCTGGTGACCAAAAACGCCGATCGGGACGATGCGGCAATTATCGCGAGCGTAATGGACGCAGTGCGGCAATGGACCGGTACACCCGAACTCTACGACGACATGACGCTTTTGCTGGCGCGCAAGCGCTGAGACGCTAGAATAGCGACAGCATGCGGCGGCTCCGCAATTGGCTGATCATCGTAGCTGGCGGTATTCTGCTGATCCTCGCCGCCGGAACCCTGGGCTTCGTATGGATCGAACATTATCCGGTCTTCGACGCGTTCTACATGACGCTCATCACCATCACCACGGTGGGCTATCAGGAACTGCATCCGCTCAGCCTTCGCGGGCGAATTTTCAATTCGTTTCTCATCTTCTTCGGCGTCACCTTGATGCTGTTGGCGGTGGGCGGCATGACGCAGGTCATCATCGAGCTGGAGCTCACGCAATTTTTCGGAAGACGGCGGACGAGGAAAATGATTGACGAATTGCGCGACCATATTATTGTGTGCGGTTACGGGCGCGTAGGACGAGGCGCGGCGCATGAGCTGAAGCGGGCGGGCGTTCCGTTCCTGGTGGTGGATAAAAACGAAGAACGCGTGGAGTGGGCGATTCGCGACGGCATGCTGGGAGTGCTGGCCGACGCCACCGACGATGAGACGTTGAAGCACGCGGGCATCCTGCGCGCCAGGGGCTTGATCGCCACCTTGCAGAGCGACGCCGATAATCTGTTCGTGATCCTGTCGGCCAAAGCCTTGAAGCCGTCTCTGCAAGTCTCAGCGCGCGTGGCTTCCGAGCAAAGCGAGAAGAAGATGCGGCTGGCCGGCGCCGATCACGTGTTCGCGCCCTACGACATGACGGGCAATCGCATGGCGCAGGTGATGCTGAAGCCGCACGTGTTCCAGTTCATCGATTTCACCACCAAGAGCATGGGGCTGGACGTCGGGATCGAGCAGTTCAGCGTGCCGGCCGCAAGTGAGCTGGCGTCGAAATCGCTTCTGGAAACCCAAATCCGCAAAGAGCTCGGCGTGATTGTGCTGGCCATCCGCAAGTCCGATGGACGCATGCTCTTCAATCCGCCGGCCGAGGCCGAGATGGAGGCGGGCGATTTCCTGATCGTCATGGGCGAGCTCGCGAGCTTGCGGAAGCTCGAGCAGTTGCTGGGCGAGGTGCGGGCGTGAAAATTTTGACAGCGGCGCAGATGCGCGAAGTGGACCGGCGAACTGTCGAGATGGGCATTCCGAGCATCGTGCTGATGGAAAACGCCGGGCAGCGCGTGGTCGAGTTCCTGGAACGCGAGTATGCGCCGCTCCATAAACAGCGCATCGCCGTGATTTGCGGCAAAGGCAACAACGGCGGCGACGGATTAGTGGTGGCGCGGCAGCTTTTCACGCGCATCCGGCCGAAATGGTTGCGCGTGGTGATAGCGGCCAATCCGAATACGATGCAAGGCGACGCGTTGGCCAACTACAAAATGCTGGAGGCCGCCGGTTGCCCGGCATTTCATGAGATCACCGAGGAGATGCGCCTGGCCACATTGGTGATCGATGCCGTGCTCGGCACGGGACTCGATGGACCCGCCAAGGGCCAAGCCGCCGAGATGATCATGGCGATCAATGAAAACTTCCCGCTGGCCAATGTCGTCTCGGTCGACGTGCCCTCCGGCGCGGCGAGCGATACGGGCGAACTTCCGGGCCCAACCGTGGTGCGCGCCAAGCACACCATCACGTTCACTGCGCCCAAGCCCTGTCTCATTTACGAGCCTGCTTGCGATTGGGCGGGTAAGGTGCACATCGCGCAGATTGGAAGTCCCTCGGGCCTTTACGAAGGCGACAAGCACACACCCGGGATCTCCGAGCCGAAAGATTTCGCATGGATGTTTGAGCCGCGTCCGAGCGAATCGAACAAAGGCATGTATGGCCATGTGCTGGTGATCGCGGGCGGCCGTGGAAAAACGGGAGCCGCGGCGATGGCCGGAATCGCTGCTTTGCGATCGGGCGCGGGATTGGTCACGGTCGCTTCGGCGGCCTCTGCGATCACTGCGATTGCATCGTATGCACCGGAGATGATGACCGAGCCGCTGGCCGAAACCGATTCCGGCGCGATCGCCGTGCCTTCGTGGGATGACCCGGCACTGGAAGCGATTACTGCGAAAAAAACCGTCATCGCGATCGGCCCCGGCATGGGTCAGCACAAAGAAACGGTCGCATTTATTCGCGAATTCGTGGAGGAATCGCCTGTGCCGCTAGTGGTGGATGCGGACGCCCTGAACGCGCTGGCCGGCCAGCGAATGCACTTCAAAGGTCCGCGCATCTTCACGCCGCATCCCGGCGAGATGTCGCGGCTCGCTGGGAAACCGATCCCTGAGATTCAAAAAGATCGCGTTGGTTGCGCGCGAGCGTTTGCCACTGAGCACGGCGTCCATTTGGTGCTGAAGGGGAATCGCAGCGTGATCGCATTTCCCGACGGACGCGTCTGGATTAACATGACTGGCTCGCCCTCCATGGCAACCGGCGGCACCGGCGACGTGCTCACCGGCTTGATCGCAGGCTTGGTCGCGCAGTTTCCGGAATCGCATTCTTTCGAGAAAGCTTTGCTCGCGGCCGTCTACCTGCACGGGCGCGCCGGCGAATTGGGCGCCGCCGAGCTTGGCGAAAAGACGCTGATCGCCACAGACCTGTTCGAGTTCCTGCCTGAGGCGATGCGTGAAATCGCGGATCTATCACACCCAGTCTGAAGACGAAACCATCGCGCTGGGAGAAAAGCTGGCAGCGGAATTGCCCGCGCACACGGCGGTCTTGTTGATCGGCCAACTTGGCGCTGGCAAAACGACCTTAGCCAAAGGCATCGTCAAGGGACTCGGCGCGGCGCCGCCTGAGGACGTCACCAGCCCGACCTTCACCTTGATCCACGAATACAGCCCCAGCGTTTATCACATCGATCTCTATCGCCTCGACACGCCCGGACAAGTGGCCACGCTCGGTCTCGACGAAATATTCGATCGCCGCGCGGTCGTTCTCATCGAATGGGGCGAGCGCTTTCCCGAGTTGATGCCGGCCGATCGCATCGAGATCCGGCTACGAGCAACGGAAGAGCGCACACGGGAGATCGAGGTACAATGGAGTCAACCCTCCCCCCTGTAGAGAATCTGAAATGAGTTCTGCGCGGCCTTTCGTTCATCTCCATTGCCACACCGATTACTCTCTGCTCGACGGCGCTTGCGAGATCGGGCAGTTGATGGATCTGGTAGTCGAGCAGAAGATGCCCGCCATCGCGATGACCGATCACGGCAATCTGTTTGGAGCGGTGGAGTTCTACAACAAGGCCAAGCAGCAGGGCGTTCACCCCGTCATTGGCTGCGAAGTCTACGTCTCACAGCAAGGCCTGGCGAGCCGCAGCGACACCGATCGCTACAACCATCTCGTCTTGCTTTGCGAAAACCAGGAAGGCTACCGCAATCTGCTGAAGCTGGTGTCGACGGCTTTCCTCGAGGGCTTCTACTACAAACCCCGCATCGATAAAGATCTCCTGGCCCAGCACTCCAAAGGCTTGATCGCCATGTCGGCATGCTTGCGCGGCGACATCAACGAAACGATTCTGGCAAACCGCTTCGAAGAAGCCAAGCGTTTGGCCTACGGGTACGCCGACATGTTTGGCAAAGAGAATTTTTTCCTCGAGATTCAGGACCACGGGCTCGACCAGGACAAGGTTGTCATTCCCGAACTGCTGCGGCTGTCGCAGGAGACGCGCATTCCGCTGGTCGCCACCAACGACGCGCACTATATGCGTAAGGGCGACGCGCGCGCACATGAAATTTTGCTGTGCATCCAAACCGGCAAGACCATGAGCGATCCGCAGCGCATGCGCTTCACCCAGCCCGAGTTTTATCTGAAGACGCGCGACGAGATGCTCAAGCTGTTTGGCGAGGCGCCCGAGACCGAAGCCGCGCTGGACCGGACGTGGGACATCGCCCAGCGCTGCCAGGTGAGTCTCGAAAAAGTAAAAGAACCCTTCCCGAAATTCGACGTCCCCTCTGAACACACTGCCGACAGCTATTTCGAATACGTCGCGCGGCAGGGATTTGAGAAGCGCCGTTCGCGTCTCGAAACGCTGCGCAACGCGGGCGCCTTGAAGCACGATCTCGCCGAATATGCCGAGCGCCTGGATCGCGAAATTCGCATGATCCAGCAAATGAAGTTTTCCGGCTACTTCCTGATCGTCTGGGATTTCATCCGCTTCGCGAAATCGAAGGGCATTCCCGTGGGGCCGGGCCGCGGATCGGCTACCGGCAGCCTGGTGAGCTACGCGATGGAGATCACCGATATCGACCCGCTGGAATATGGGTTGCTGTTCGAGCGCTTCCTGAATCCGGAGCGCATCAGCATGCCGGATATCGATATCGATTTCCACACGCGCCGCCGCGGCGAAGTGATCCAATATGTCACCGAAAAATATGGGCGCGAGCAGGTAGCGCAAATCATCACGTTCGGCACGCTCGGCGCTCGCACCGCCATTAAAGACGTGGGCCGCGTGCTGGATATCGGCTTCGCCGATATGGACAAGATCACCAAGCTGATCCCGAACCAGCTCAACATCAAGCTGAAGGAGGCGATGGCGCAGGAGCCGGCCATCGAAGATGCCGCCCGCAAGGACCCGCGCTTGAAAGAAGTGCTGGAAGTAGCGTGCAAGGTGGAAGGCATGGCGCGCAATTCCGGCATGCACGCGGCGGGCGTGGTGATCTCGCCCGTTCCGCTGCGCGACCTGGTTCCGCTCTGCAAGACCAGCAAGGACGAAATTGTCACGCAGTACGACATGGTCGGCCTTGAGAAGTTGGCGCTTCTCAAAATGGATTTTCTCGGGCTTACCACGCTCGACATTATCCAGGACGCGCTGGCGCTCGCCGAAAAGCATCACGGCGTCAAGCTGGAAGTGGAGAAGCTGCCTCTCGACGACGCGAAAACCTACCAGACAGTCTTCGCCAAGGGCTTAACCAGCGGCGTGTTCCAGTTCGAATCGTCCGGCATGCGCGACATTCTGCGCCGTTATCAGCCCGATCGCCTGGACGACCTGATCGCGCTCAACGCCCTCTATCGCCCCGGGCCGATGGACATGATCGACGACTTCATCGATCGCAAACACGGCCGCAAGGAAGTCACCTACGATATCGCTGAGACGAAGGGAATTCTCGAAGAATCCTTCGGCGTCATCATCTATCAGGAGCAGGTGATGCAGCTCTCCAGCCGCCTCGCAGGATACTCATTAGGCGACGCCGACATCCTCCGGCGCGCGATGGGCAAGAAGAAGCAGGAGGAAATGGACAAGCAGCGGGAGCGTTTCGTCTCCGGCGCCAAGGCCAAAGGTTTCCCGCAAAAGAAGGTCGAAAAAATATTCGACCAGATGGCCAAGTTCGCCGGCTACGGTTTCAATAAGTCCCATTCCGCCGCCTACGCTTATCTGGCCTACGTGGTTGCGTACCTCAAAACGCATTACCCGATCGAATTCATGTCGGCGTTGCTGACGTCGGAAATGGGCTCGACCGATAAGGTGGTGAAGTACATCAACGAATGCCGCGAGATCGGTATTCCGGTGTTGCCGCCGGATGTGAATTCGAGCGGGCGCGATTTTTCGCCCGACGGCCAGGGCATCCGCATGGGATTGTGCGCGATCCGCAGCGTGGGCGCGGGCGCCGCCGACGCGGTGATCGAGGCGCGGGAAAATGGCGGCCCGTTCCAATCGCTGTACGATCTGTGCGAGCGCGTCGACCTCACCAGCGTGAACCGCCGCATTTTTGAAAACTTCATCAAGGCCGGGGCGCTCGCAAGCCTGGGTGGCAATCGCGCGCAGTTGACCGCCGTGCTTGAGAACGCCATGGATAACGGCCAGCGCGCCTGGAAAGACCGGCAGAATGGCCAGGCGGGTCTGTTCGGCGCACTTGCCGGCGAGCCCGCCAACGTGGAGCATCCCTTGCCGGCGTTGCCCGACTGGACCCCACAGCAGAAGCTGGCCGGCGAAAAGGAAGTGCTCGGGATTTTTGTCACCGGTCATCCGCTCGATGAGTACTCAGCCAAGGTCGCCGAGCTTTCCACGCACGATACGGAAACGCTGGAGAGTCTCGATCGCGGCGCCGAAGTCGCCCTGTGCGGCATCCTCACCGGCATCCAGCGCAAGCGCAACAAAGAAGGCAAACTCTGGGCCGCAATGCGCCTGGAGGATCGCAAGGGCGGCGTCGAGGCCATGGCCTTTTCCACGCAGTACGATCGTCTGCTGCAATTTCTCGTCGAGGATCAAGCCGTGCTCGTCCGCGGCCTGGTGCTTCCCGAAGAAAACGCGCCGCCCAAAATATCCATCCAGGACATTACTCCGCTCGCGATCGCGCGGGTGAATCTGCCCACGCTGATCTCAATCCGTGTCGGCGTAGGATTGAATGGGTCCGCCAACGGCCCTACCGACAAAGCTGCCGCGCTCAACCAGCTTTTCGCCCGCAAACAAGGCGAGACCGAAGTGCGGCTGCGCTTGGAGAAACCGCGGGACTTTTCCGTTATCCTGGATGTGGCTCCCAAGGTCCGGCCCGACAAGGAATTCTGGGCCGAGGTGGAGCGCATCTGCGGTCCTGAGTCCTGGGAGATTCTGGCAAATTAAGATGGCGGAAGAACCAGTTCAACCTGTGGCGGGCGCTCCCGCGGCGGTTACCAATCCTACTTGGGAGCGCGTGCAGCTGGCGCGCCATCCCAAGCGGCCGCACGCAACCGACTACATTAGCCGCTCATTCACCGGCTTCTCGGAGCTGCACGGCGACCGATTCTATGGCGACGACCCCGCGATTCTGGGTGGCTTTGCGTTCCTCGACACACGGCCCGTGATGGTGATCGGCCAGGAAAAAGGCCGTGATACCAAACAGAAACTGCATCGCAATTTCGGGATGCCGAAGCCCGAGGGTTACCGCAAAGCTTTGCGCTTAATGCGGCTGGCCGAGAAATTCGGTCATCCCATCGTGACCTTCTTGGATACCGTGGGCGCCTATCCCGGCATTGACGCCGAAGAACGCGGGCAGGCCGAGGCCATTGCGAACAACTTGCGCGAGATGTCGCGGCTCACCGTGCCGGTGGTCACCATCGTGATCGGCGAGGGCGGCAGCGGCGGTGCACTCGGCATGGGCATCGCCAATCGCGTCTACATGCTCGAAAACGCCTATTACAGCGTGATTTCACCGGAGAGCTGTGCCGCCATTATTTATCGCGATTCGGGACGCGCCGCCGAAGCTGCGCAGGCGTTGCGGCTGACGGCGCCGGATCTCGAACGTCTGGAATTAATCGACGGGATCATCGCCGAACCCGCGGGCGGGGCGCACGCCGACCCGATCCGCGCCGCCGCGCTGGTGAAGGAGACGCTGCTGAAGGTTCTGGCCGAACTCGCCCCACTTTCCCCCGAAGCGCTGATCGACGATCGCTACAACAAATTCCGCCGCATGGGCAATTTCTTCGCGGAGGCGCCCGGCGTATGAGGTGGTCCGCATGAGCAAGACGGTAGTGATCGGAGTCGCGTTCGTTATCGCAGTGCTGGCCTTCCTGGTCTATTCGAGCATGCACATTGCGAATTATCGGGTCGAGGTGTGCATCGCGTTTCACGGAGCGAATCAGTGCCGCACCGCATCGGCCGATACGAAGGAGGACGCGCTGCGGAGCGCCCATTCGAACGCCTGTGCGCTGTTGGTTTCAGGGGTCACTGAAACGATGCAGTGCGAGCAGCAGAATCCCACCAGCATCAAGTGGCTGCACACCAAGTAGCTGCGGCCTGCCCGCGGGCTGCCTGCTTCAAAAGTATTTCTCGGCCAGCTCCGGCTTCGCTTCCACGGCCTTCTGCCAATAGCCGCGAGCCTCGTCCTCGCGCCCGAGCGATTGCAGCGCATGCCCTAGATTGAGCAGCGCCTCCGCGAAATCCGGCTTCTCTTCGGTTGCGCGGCGATAACTGCGCGCCGCGTCTTCCTGCAGATTGGATTGCTGCAGCAGGATCCCTATGTTGTAGTTCAGCTCCGGAATGCGTTCGCCGAGCTGATCGAGCTTGGCTTCGGCATCGAGCGCCAGAACATAATCGCCCAGATCAGTGGCTACGGCTGCCAGCCCCCGCAACGCATCGCTCGATTCCGGATGGGACGCCGCGGCCTGAGTGAACGAAATTTTAGCGGCCTCCAGGTCGCCCGTGCGGCGCTGCGCCAGGCCGAGATTCACCAGCGCTTCCAGCCAATCCGAACGTTTGCTCACGCACACCCGGAAAGGCTCAACGCTGCCCGCCGCATCGCCACGCAACAAGCGCAGATAGCCGATGCGAAACCAAGCCTCTTCGCGTTCCGGATCTACTTCCACCAGTTTCTCGATGCATTTTTCCGCTTCGGACGGATTGCCGAGGCGTTCCTGCGCGATCGCCAGGTTCCACAGGGCCATTGCGTTTTCGGGCGCCAATTGCAGCGCTCGTTCGTAGGCTTTGCGGGATTCGGGAAAGTCGCCGCGCTCATGCAACGCAGCACCCAGATTGGCGTACGCCAGCGCACTGTCCGGTTTGAGCTTGAGCGCTTCCGCGTAGGCCTGGCCGGCTTGTTCCAGCCGGTTGGTCTTCTGATACGCTACGCCCAGGTTGAACCAGGCTTCAAAGGATTTGCCGGCTACCTTCACCAATTGAGCGCCAAGCTGGCCCGCGGATTTGTAATCGCCGCGCGCCATAGCCGCCGAAATCATGCCCGCTAAGCCGGCCTGCGCGTTGGGGCGCACCCGCAGCAGCTTCTCGGAATATTCCCGGACCTTTTCGTTTTCCCCCCGCGCCACCGCCGCGGCGATCATATTGGTCAGCAGTTCGGCATCGCTCGAGTTATTCGGCAGCAGCCCTTGATAGATCTCCAGCGCCTCGGCGGTGCGTCCGGACCGGTGCAGCGCCACTGCCTTCCCGTACAGCGCCTTTTCGTCCGACGGCTTGGCGCGCAGGCATTCTTCGAACACCGCCAGCGCCTCCTCCTGCCGATTGCGCTGGATCTCGCAAATGCCCGCGCCGAGCAGCGCTTCGGCGAGATTCGGGTCCAGGTCTGCGGCCTTGCGGAATGCCGCGCCGGCTTCTTCGTAGCGCTGCAGCTTCTCCAGGCACAGAGCTACGTTATAGGCAGCGCCTTTGTGGTTGGCCTGGCTGGCGAGGATGTTCTGGTAGTCGGCCAACGCGTTGTCGAACTGTCCGAGCTGGAATTGGAGGTGCGCCCGCGTCCAGATCAGCTCCGGCAGCGTTTCTCCCGCGTCAATCGCTTCCCGCACCTCGCGCAAGGCGTGTTCGGTCTTGCCGTCCATGTTCAGCGCCAGCACCTTGACGAGCGTCTGGGATTGAACCGGCCTCTTCTCGCTGGCGGCATCGAGCGCATCGGTGCGGGCCAGCGCCTCAACCAGCTCGTTATCGACAAACCATAACCATTGATCGTTCGTTTTTTCCATGAAACCCCTCTGCCGGTGGAATCCCGCTACTTGGCTGCACCATTCAAGTAACGGATCGATACCGACGTCACTTTGCTTCGCTCGTCCCGTTCATTCAGGAAGCCCACGCCGCCGGTCTTCAATTGATCGTCGGTCCAGACATCGGCCTCCTTTCCCTGAATATAGGTGGTGAATTGAGGACCGCGCACATCGGTCCGGATATGAAAAACCGTGTCGGGTTCTACGCTCACATCCACGGGAACGCGGCCCACTTGCGTCTGGCGTCCGTTGATCACCAGATATTTGAATAAGGTTACTTTCGACTTCAGCCCCGGGATCACCATCAGCTTCATAGCGTAGTAATTCTGGGGATCCGCGGCCCGAAACACCCATCCGATGCTTTGCGTATCGATGATGCCTTGAAATTCAATACGATAGTCGGAGAGCTGCAGCGATGGCCGGTAAATGGTGATCTGCCGGCCGGCGTGCATGCCGGAAGGATCGCCACCCCAGCCTTCCACCCAACCGCCTTCGCCCATAATGATGCTCGGCCCGGCGCCGTCGGCGGAAATCGTGCTGTTGGACGTTGCCGGTCTGCGAGACTTGCCGCCCCAGCCCAGCCATGTGGAACAAGCCACCGCCAGAATCACAATCGCGATGCCCAATTTCAATTTGAGGGAGCCTGCAAAAGATGCGGGCAGCTGCATCGCTCCAAAGCTGGGCACGCTTTCGGCGGGAGGCTCGCCCGTTGGCGCCGCGGGCACAGGCTTCGCATCGGCTTTGACGGGCTCTTCAGGCACGGGCTTCGATGGTTGAGCCGCAGCGTGGGCGATGGCCGGTTTGGGCGCTGGTTCTTTTGCGGGAGCCGGCTTCGGAGCAGGCTCGTGCCCCTCGGTTTTTGGAACGTGGCTTTCGGAAGCGGCAGGCGGCGGAGCAGCCTTGGAAGGGATCGTGGATGCGGCCGGCTGAACTTTCGGAGCGGGCTTCGCTGGCTGGGCGATGCGGCTGGAAGGTTTCACGGGCGTCGCAGGTTTGGACGGCGCGGTAGATGCACCCTTGACCGCGGAATGAGGAACAGCTACTTTCGCCACGGTTTGCGCGGGTGCGCCCTTGGGTGCGGCGGCAGCCGTCTTCTGCGGCGAGACGGCCCCAGATGGCGGCACATAGCCGGATGCCAGGCCCATCTTCGGCCGCAATGGCAGCGATTTCAGCCGCGGCAGCAGCGGTTCGCCTTGACTCGGCAATCCCGCCCCCGAGACCGGCACAGGCTTGGCGGGCGGGAACATCCGGATCGCTACATCCAGCAATTCCGTCGCAAAACCGGGCGATCGTTCTCCGGATGATTCTTCAAGTGGCGGCGCTTCCGTTGCTGCCGGTTCCACGGGAAAGGGCTCTGCCGGTAACGGCGCAACGACTTCGACGGCGGTCGCGACCGGCACGATCTCGGGCGGCTCGGATCCGGCCGGCTCGGCCAGGTTTTCCGGTTGGACCCCGTCTTCCTCGGCCAAATCTTGCTCAATCAGATCCTGGTGCAATCGAGCCAATGCCTCGAGCGATGCCCGTGGACCTTCCTCCGCAGCCGCCAGGTCCACTTCGCCCGGACCAGAATCCCGGTCGACGGTCTGCCGCTGCCGCACGGCCAGCGTCACGAGCGCGTCTTCTGGCAAAAACTCGATCGCTGTGGGAGGCAGATCGAGTAACGGGGAGTCTTCCAGCGCAATTGCGGTTTCAAACTCGAGTTCGCGGACCGTGCTTCGATCCATATCGAGGTCCATCGCCTTCGCGCTGACTTCCGGCGTAACCCGAATACCAACAGGAAGCTGATGTACGCCGGCAACTCCCTTCCACGGCAGCGCCGGCCGGTCGGGACCTTGTGTGAACTCCTGCGGCGACCAGTTGCCCTGTGCAACCGGACCTCCCGCCGAATCTCCCGCGCCGGAGGCTGTGAGCGCAAGCTCCAGCGGAACCAGTGCCGCCGTGCTCAGCGTGGAGTGTCCGTTTTCAAATTGCCACCCTGCCACAGCGGGACCGGCGGAGATTTCGAGCCACGATTCCACGTAAGGTGTTTCGTCCGCCAAACCGGCAGGCAACGGAGTCTCCAGCACGAATTCGGCAACTTCCGCAGGCTCCGGCTCAGTTTCCTCGATCGGCTCCGGAACCGCCTCTTCTTCGGCAATCAATTCCGGTAGCCCATCCGATTCCACGCTTTCCGCTTCCACCGCTGGTGTGATTTCCGGCTGTTCTTCAAGCGCGGGCTCTCGAACCACGGCCTCTTCCACCGCCGGCTCTTCCACCGCCACGGGAGCAGCGGGCGGCGCAGCGGTTTTCTTGGCCGCCGATTCGGCGTGGCTCCCCTTCTGTGCCTGTAGCAAACGGCTCAGCGCTAAGCGGTTGTATTCGTCCTGATAGCTTTGCTTGTGGGCCTCAGAGCAGAACTCGCCGCCGCCGGTCAGTCGTTTGAACAGCGCTAGCTCTTTGCCACAGTAGCGGCATCGCATATGGGTGTAATCGGCGTTTCTAGGCAATTAGTGAATAGGACCTGAGGTTCTTTCTATACGGTAAAGCTCTTATGAAGACGTTCTCAGGTATCCACCTTAAGACCTTGAGCGAATCCATGCGGCACCGTACAGGCTAGTCCAGTGCCTCCGTGACTTTGGACCCGAGACCCCAAACGGTTACAAACCCGTTTCGCTCCGCCAGGAAAGTAATGTGTTTCTGGGAAACACGCTAAAGTTAGCGCCTTAACCGAACGATCTTACTAACAGCGCAGCGTGCGCCGGGTCTCCAACCCAAGGGGGAGATCTCAGGAGAGGATTATGGTGAAACACGAAGCTTTGAAAAATCATCTGGAAAACCTTCGCAACTCGATTCCCGAGCTGCGGGGCGTGTTACTGGCCTCCAACGAGGGCCTGCCCGTGGCGCATTCGCTTTCGAATGGCACCGATCCGAATCGCGTTGCCGCGATGGCCGCCGCCGCCTCCAGCCTGGGGCGCCGCATCAGCGAAAGCATGGCCACCGGCACCTTATCGGAGGTGAGTATCCGGGGTGACGATGGTGTCCTGTTCGTCTATTCGGCGGGGCCTAAGGCGGTTTTGGCGGTGATGGGTCCCATGGGAGCCAATGCCGGCTTGATTCATTTGGAATCGCGCGGAATCGCCAAAGATATCGGCGAGCTGTTCTAATTCAACGCTTTCTCGCCAATTTCGCGGCTCTGCGGCTGCCGATGGGTATACTGGTTCTTAGGCCTATCGCATGCTCACGAGATCCGAACAAGCCGGTATCTCGGAGACTCAGCGCGGATCGCAAGAAGGCGGATCGCACAGCGTTCCTCATCACCAATCGCTCCTCGATGTCTCCCAAGCCATACTGCAGCATCGCGATCTGAACGGCTTGTTTCGCGATCTGGCCGTGCGGCTGCGCGCCATTGTCCCGTTCGATTTCCTGAATCTGGTTCTCTACGATGCCGCTACCAATACCATGCGGCTCCATATCCTCGAAAGCACAACCGACGTCGAGCCGCACGTCCCGGAAATGGAGTTTCCGCCTGAGGAATCGCCCTCCGGCTGGGTCTATGTGCATCAAGCGCCGCTCGTCATCCCGGACGTGAACAAAGAAACGCGCTGGCCCAAAATCATGGACGTGCTCAAGCGCAATCGCGTGCTCAGCTCCGCCTGGTTGCCCCTGACTACGGCGCAGCATCGGCTCGGCGCGCTGATGTTCGGCTTCCAGTCCGGCGTACCGCTCGAGTCCCAGCTCGATTTCATGCGCCAGGTTTCAGCCCAGGTGGCCGTAGCCGTCGACAACGCGTTGAACTTCGAAAACGCTGAGAAATACCAGCGCCAGCTGGCCCGCGAACGCGATCGCCTGCAGGTGCTGCTCGAAATCACCACTGCGCTGGTTTCCGAGCTCGACATTCGGGAGCTCTTCCCCACCGTCACAGCGTGCTTGCGGCGCGTGATGCCAAGCGAATATGCCAGCCTCGCGCTGCTCGAAGAAGGCGGCGCCGTGCTCAAAAACCACGCGCTGGTGTTCGAGGGCAACCCCGCAATCATCCCGCAAGGCGCCACCGCCGCGCTCGACGCCACGCCCGCCGGACAGGCCGTGCAAACACGCCGGCCCGCGGTCTTTGATGGACGGCAATTGGCTCGTTTCTCTTCGCCGCTCGCTCAACGGCTCGCCGCTGCCGGCTTGCAGTCGCTCTGTTGCATTCCCTTGATCACACGGAACGGCGTCTTGGGAACCCTGAATATCGCCAGCACCAAAGAGAATGCCTTCACGCCGGCCGACGTGGATTTCCTCACGCAAGTGGCCGGCCAGGCCGCCATCGCCATCGAGAACGCCACCGCGTTCGCGCAAATTGCGCAGCTCAAGGACCGCTTGGCCGAAGAGAAGCTCTATCTGCAGGATGAGATTCGCACGGACCAGAATTTCGGCGAGATCATCGGCGACGATCCGGCCTTTCGTCACGTGCTGGATCAGGTCGCCACCGTCGCGCCCACCGGCGCCTCGGTCATGATCCTGGGAGAAACCGGCACCGGCAAGGAGCTGATCGCGCGCGCCATTCACGATTTGAGCGGCCGCCACGATCGCACGTTCGTGAAGCTCAATTGCGCGGCCATCCCCACCGGCCTGCTCGAAAGTGAGCTGTTCGGTCACGAAAAGGGCGCGTTCACCGGCGCCATCGCGCAAAAGGTCGGCCGCTTCGAGCTGGCCCATAAAGGAACGCTCTTCCTGGACGAAGTCGGCGACATCCCGCTCGAGCTGCAGCCGAAGCTCCTGCGCGCCCTGCAGGAACATGAGTTCGAGCGGCTCGGCAGCGTGCGCACCTTGAAGGTGGATGTGCGGCTGGTGGCTGCCACCAATCGCGACCTGTCGCAAATGATCGCCAATCGCGAATTTCGCAGCGATCTTTATTACCGGCTTAGCGTCTTTCCGATTTCAGTCCCTCCGCTGCGCGAGCGCACCGGCGATATTCCCAAGCTGGTCCGGTATTTCACGCAGAAGTTTGCGCGCCGCATGAACCGGCGCATCGAGACCATCCCTTCAGCGGCCATGGAAGCTCTGACGAATTACGCGTGGCCCGGCAACGTGCGGGAACTCGAGAACCTGATCGAGCGGGCCGTGATCCTGACCCGCGGCAGCGCGCTCGAAATCCCGCTGGCTGAGCTGCGCGGCACACCCGACCCCGCCGCATCACCGCTGACGCTCGAAGACGCCGAGCGCGATCACATCAAACGAGTGCTCGAGCAAGCTGGTGGCGTGGTCGGCGGACCAAACGGCGCCGCGGCCCGCCTGGGCATGAAGCGCACCACGCTGCAATCCAAGATGAAGAAGCTCGGGATCGTGCGATAGCGCCCACCCGAGCCCTTCGCCTCCCAGCTTCTATTTGTGCGCCAGCCGGCTGCAGGCCGTGTCGGCGCCCGTCGGATCGATCGCGACGCTCCCTTCTTCAATGCTCGCGATCTTGCCTTCTTTATCCACCACGAACGTCGCGCGATTCGCCACGCCGAGCGGCTTGATCAAAATCCCGTACTCCTCGGAAACCTTGCGCATGTGATCGCTGAGCACGGGGTAGGTGACATTGAGTTCCTTTTTCCAGTGCGCTAAGGTCGGCGTGAAATCGGTGCTGATTGCCATAACCTCCGCGCCATTCGCTTCGAACTTGGCGATACCAGACTGGTACGCGTCCAGTTCCTTGGTTCAACCACCGGTGAACGCGGCGATGAAGAACGCCAGTACGACGGTCTTCTTGCCGCGGAAATCCGACAGCTTTACCGGCTTGTTGTTCGTATCGGGAAGAGTGAAGTCGGGAGCCATGTCCCCGACTTTGAGAGTTGTCTTGGGCGGGTTAAAACCCGGCGGCTGCGCGGAAAGAACCCCTGCGAGGGTCGCGCACGCCAACAGCACCGGAATCGATTTCATATTGCCTCCTGCTGGAAATTGGGACTCTGCGGGGAAGCTTAACATGATCCTCGCGCCTGTTGCGTTGGGTTGCGTGCGAGATGCGGCGCCAGGTCGCGAAATACGGCTTGCCCGCCGTCGTAATCGCGGCGAGTCTGCCCGAGCTGGCTGCGCAGAAATCTCGATACCCCGTTGAGTTCCGCGAACAGTTGGACCGCGGTTAACGATCGTGCTGGCCGGCCGGTCTTGATCACGCGGGATTGGTCCGGGAAGCCTGCGGCACTCCAGTCAAGGCCGCTTCAAGTTATGTTGACGCGACGGCGACATCCGTGATCGGCACACCGCGCCTTGATCGGCTAAACTGAGTGAGCCGCTTAATATGGCGCTTTCCGCAGGCGAAAGGCTCGGGCCATACGAAATTCTCGCGCCCATTGGCGCGGGAGGTATGGGCGAGGTTTACAGGGCCCGCGACACCCGCTTGAACCGTGAGGTAGCCGTTAAGGTGCTCCCCGAGCATCTGGCAAACGACCCCGAAGCGCTGGCCCGGTTCGAGCGCGAGGCTAAGGCTGTGGCGGCTTTGGCGCATCCCAATATTCTGGTGCTGTACGACGTGGGCTCGACTGCGAGCGTCCATTACGCGGTCACAGAGTTGCTTGAGGGCGAGACGTTGCGGGAGCGCCTCAGCCGGGGACCGCTGGCGTGGCGCAAAGCGGCCGAACTCGGAGCAGCCATGGCCGAGGGTTTGGCTGCGGCCCACTCCAAGGGAATCGTCCATCAGGACGTCAAGCCTGCAAACATTTTTCTGACCTCCGACGGCCGCGTGAAGATACTCGATTTCGGCTTGGCGCAGATCAGGAGCGCGCCATCGGGGAGCGAAGAGACCGCGACCGTGACCGTGACAGAGGCCGGGCCGGCGGTGATGGGTACCATCGGCTACATGTCTCCCGAGCAGGTACGCGGGGAGAAGGCCGAGACCGCCAGCGACATTTTGCCCTGGGGTGCGTGCTCTATGAGATGGTGACCGGACGTCGCGCGTTCACTGGAAAATCAGCCACCGACACGATGGCTGCGATCCTCAAGGACGAGCCTCCCACCCACGACCTGGCCTTCGCGCTGCGCAGTTTGTCGAGTTCCTCGGGAGAGCAGAAGTCCGTGTCCGCGCCTGCCCGCATTGGTCGCGGACTAATTGCTGCGGCCGTGGCGGCGGTGCTGCTGATCCTGGCCAGCGGGGGATTCTGCTACTAGCGGAGCCGTGCAAATGGGAGCATCGATTCCCTGGCCGTTCTGCCTTTTGTCAACATGAGCGGTAGCGCGGACGCCGATTGGTTGAGCGACGGGATTACCGAGAGCCTGATCGACAGCCTCTCGGAACTGCCGAACCTCAAGGTGATGTCTCGCAGTGCCGTGTTCCGTTACAAGGGCAAGGATGCCGACCCACGCGCCATCGGACGGGAGCTGGGTGTGCGCGCGGTGCTCACGGGCCGGCTTACCCAACACGGCGACAACTTGTCGGTGAGCGTGGAATTGGTAAACGTTGACGATAACACCCAGCTGTGGGGCGAGCTGTACGATCGCAAGCTGGCCGACGCCCTATCCGTGCAGCGGGATATCGCGGCCCACATCTCCAGCAAGCTGCGAGCTAGATTGAACGATGCGCAAAAGACCCAGATTGCGCGCGGCCAGACGGAGAATCCGGAGGCGTATCAGCTTTATTTGAAGGGCCGCTTCTATGCAGCCAGGTTCGATGCGGAGGACCTGAACAAGGGGCTCGATTACATCCGCCAGGCGATCACACTCGACCCCAACTACGCCCTCGCCTACGACGGAACTCGCATACTACTACGAGATCGTCGAGGACTTGTATTTTCCAGTCGGCGAGGTCATGCCGAAGGCCAAGGAAGCCGCGCGCAAGGCGCTCGAGATCGATGACAGCATCGCCGAGTCCCACGTCCAAATGGGCAACGTTGACACCATGTACGACTTTGATTGGGCCGGCGCGGAGCGGGAATATAAACGGGCCATCGAAATCAACCCCAACTATGCGCCCGCTCACGAAAACTACGCCTGGCTCTTGACCGCGGTGGGCCGTCTGACCGAAGCCGTGGCCGAGAGCCAGCGTGCAGAGGAACTGGATCCCCGCTGGAGTTGGGCGTCGGCCGATGCGGCGCGCGCGTACGCGCTTTCCGGCAGGCGGGAGCAGGCTCAACGGACGTTGGACGAATTGCTGGCGCGCTCCAACTCAAAGAGCGGCCATGTTTCCAAGTACGCGCTCGCCAGACTCTACGCTGCGCTAGGCGACAAGCGCCGTGCGCTCGACGAGTTGGAGCAGTCGTTCGCCGAGCGTTCTTTTTTCTTCGACTTTATGAGGTCCGATCCCGAGATGGACGGCCTGCGTTCCGAGCCGCGCTTTCAGGACTTGGTCCGCAGGATGAATTTTCCCCAGTAGTCCACAGCTCTGACAAGTCGCCGCATCGTACACCTACACCACAGTCTCAAAGCGCCGTTACTTCCGGGGCGCACCCGGCGTGGTATGGAAGCCCCCAAACAGCTTCCGTCCGTCCGGTAGCGTGACGGTGCCCGCGTTGGCTACGTTGCTGCCGTCCTTCGCGCCAAAACCCTCCACTTGCACCCGATCGCCCTGCTTCAGCTCCGTGCTTTTCCATCCCCTGCGAACCAGGCCGCCCGGGCTGCCCATTTCGAAACTCCAGCTCACAATTTTACCGTCTTCGTCTTTTCCCTCGACGTACAGCCAGGCGTGCGGATTGGTCCACTTGAAACTGGTTACCGTACCGGAAACCGTCACGCGCTTGTGCTCGTCGTATTCGGCCGCGAATGCGTGATGCGCCGAGATGCGCAGCGCCATCAAAAGCAGCGCGGTCCCCGCGGCGCACAAGATCTTGCTCATGGTGGAATTCCTCACCATGATAACGCGGCCCTCCTGTCTGAAACCGTCTCCAAGCCCGGCGTTTATCGGGCAACCTTGGGATAGCCTGGAACATGAGCAGCTTCCCCTCCCCAGCGCGCAAAGACCAGCGCCCACCCCATCCTCAGTCACCTGCCTCCCCCCACTCCATCCCCGCCCCATCCAACAACCTCCAAATACCCGGCCACCCATCGCCCCGCCCGCATGCTATCCCAATCGCATGCAACCAACACCGATCACATCCCCCAACGCCCGCCCCCGCTCCAATCGTCCGGCCATCAACCGCGCCAACTCCCAACATTCCACCGGCCCCCGCACCCCCGCCGGCAAACAGCGTTCCTCGCTCAACGCCTTGCGCCACGGCCTCACCGCCGCGTCCCCCGTCCTCCCCACCGAGGACCGCGCCGCCTATGACGACCACCGCCGCCGCTTCTTCGACGAATACCAACCCGCCACTCCCACCGAGTCGCAGCTCGTCCAGGAACTTGCCGACACCGCGTGGCGCCTCAACCGTATCCCGCTGCTCGAATCCGAGATCCTCGCCCGCGCCGCCAGCTCACCGACGCCGCCGCCCTCCTCGAACTCCACAAACATAAGGAAATTCCCTGGGAGC
>Ga0335074_10000333_pt1 | contig 70380 bp, 66 predicted proteins | sample Lox_Sample_23_FD_206715 | JGI IMG/M metagenome (GOLD analysis project Ga0335074, IMG submission 206715) | Soil microbial communities from Loxahatchee National Wildlife Refuge, Florida, United States - Lox_Sample_2.3 | ecosystem: Environmental > Terrestrial > Soil > Wetlands | place: USA...
GACGATCGCCTCGGGATCGAGCGCGCTGAGCTCGCGGGCTAGCGACTCCGTGATCAGGTGATCTCTGGGGCCAGGCGTTTCGTCCACAGACGATCCTTTGTCTCAAACAGAGCTGTGGGGCTCGGTCCCGTGCGCCCGTCTTGCGCGCGGAGCCTAACGTCGCCGCAGGCGGGCCGCACATTCAGGATTGGACTCAGGCCCACGACCGCGGCAAGAACCGTTTGACACTCGTTTGAGACGTCCTTAAACGCCAAGACCCCCGATCTCTCGGAGGTCTCGATTTGCAGGCCTTTCTTAGTAGCGGGGGCGGGATTCGAACCCGCGACCTTCGGGTTATGAGCCCGACGAGCTACCAGACTGCTCCACCCCGCGGCGGACTCAGGATGATAGCAATCAGGCCAAGCGCCGCGGAAGAATCGGAGCTCGGACGCGGACGACTCGACCGAGCACATCGAGGGTATCCGCCGGCGGCCAAACCGAGCAAACAGGAGGTGTGGCTTGAAGGCTGTCCGTTTCGTCGACCCGAACGGCGCCACCCGGGTCGGGAGACTTTCCGATGGCACGATCACGGATGCGGGCGAGGCCGATCCGCGCGGATTTCTGCCTACGCTGGCGGGCTGGGCGGCGATCGAGGCCGCCGACGGCCCGACCTACGAGGCTGCCAAGGTCAAGGTGCTGCACCCCGTCCAACCGGGCAAGATCCTGGGGATCGGGATCAACTACCGAAGCCACGCCGAGGAGACGGGCATACGGATCCCAAGCGTTCCGGTCGTGTTCGGGATCTGGCCCTCGTCGCTGATCGGGCATCGCGCACCCATCGTCATTCCGCGGGAGGAGACGCGCCCTGACTTCGAGGGCGAGCTCGCGATCGTCATCGGCCGCCCGACCTACCGCGCCGACCAAACCGAGGCACGGGAAGCGGTCGGCGGGATCTCGGCCTTCAACGACGTGTCGGGCCGGCGCGCGCAGCTCGAAACGCCGCTCAAGCAGTACACGCTTGGCAAGAGCTTCGACACGTTCTCGCCGATGGGACCGTGCATCGCGTCCGCGCAGGGCCTCGACCTGAAAGACATCGACGTGCGTACCACGCTTTCCGGCGAGCAGATGCAGGACGCCAACACGAGCGACCTGATCTTCTCGGTCGAGGAGGTGATCATGTACATCTCGAACGGCGTGACGCTCGAGCCGGGCGACGTGATCGCCACGGGCACGCCCGGCGGCACCGGCGACTCGCGCGAGCCCCAGCGCTACCTAAAACAAGGCGACAGTGTCGAGGTGTACATCGAACACGTCGGGACCCTCACGAACCCCGTCCGTGAGGAGCTGTAGTCAGGCGGCGAGCTCGTCCAGCACCGCCGCGGTGGCGGCGACCAGCTCGTCGACCTCCTCGTCGGAGATGATCAGCGGCGGCGAGAAGGCCACGCTGTTGGCGTAGGCCAGCCCCCGCCCGACAACTCCGCGCGCCAACAAAGCCTCGGTGAACGCGCCCTGATTCAGCGGTGGCGCTAGGCCGATCGCCTGCATCAACCCTTCGCCGCGCACCTCCAGGACGCCCGGGTGCCCCGCCAGTCCGTCCAAACCCGCACGTAAGCGCGCGCCCGCCGCAGCCGCCCGCGCGGGCAGCTCCTCGGCTCGCATCAACTCGAGGTTCGCCACGCCGGCGGCGCAACAGGTGGGATGCCCCCCGTATGTGTTGCCGTGCGCCAGCAGATACGAGGGATCGGCCTCGAGCCAGCCGCGCAGCCGCGGCCCGACGATCACGCCACCCAAAGGCAGGTAACCGCTGGTCACCGCCTTGGCAAACGTCATCACGTCCGGGTTCACGCCGTAGTGCAAGGAGGCGAACCACGACCCCAGCCGTCCGAAGCCGGTGATGACCTCGTCGAACACCAGCAGCGCACCGGACTCGTCGCATAGCGAGCGCAACCCGGCCAAGTAGCCGTCAGGGGGCGGAAACACGCCGCCCGCCCCGATCACCGGCTCGGCGATGATCCCGGCGATCCGCTCCGGACCGTAGTACGCGACCGCCTCACGCATCGAGGCCAGATCGTCGCGGCCGACCTGGAAGAAGTCGGGCAGCAGTGTGCCGAACGGGTCCCGGTTGGCCGGCAGGCCGCCCGCCGAGGTCCCGCCGAGCATCACACCGTGGTACGCGTAGTGCCGACTCAGGAATACCGAGCGGCCGGCATCACCCGCGGCTTTGAACCCGGCGCGCACGAGCTTGATCGCGGAGTCGATCGCCTCCGACCCGCCGCAGGTGAAGAGCACGCGAGCATCCGGAATCGGCTCCAGCTCATCCAGCAGGACCGAGGCGAGCTGATCTTCGGGCCGGTTGGTGAACCGGGCGAACGTGTGGTAGGCCTCGAGCTGGCCCAGCTGCTCGGCGATGGCGTCGATGATCTGCTGGCGCCCGTGGCCCGCGGCGCAGTACCAAAGCGATGCTGTGCCGTCCAGGTAACTGCGCCCATCCGCGTCGAAAACCCGGCATCCCTCCCCGCGCACGATCTCGAGGTAGTCCTGAGCTTCGCGCGCGGGGACGGCAAACGGGTGCAGAACACGGGGGTAGGCCATCGACGGCCGATACGTTAGGCGAGGGACGCCCGTAAAGACATCGCCACCGGGTCCATCATTCGGTGGCGATGGCCGCCAGAACGTCCAGGTTGGCCGCCCGCCGCGCCGGCCACGTGGCTGCGGCCAGCCCGAGCAGGGCGGACAGGATCAGGAAGCCGATCAGGTCGGCCACCGGGATCGAGACCGTCGTCACGCCGTTGTTGCGCAGCGCATAGGCCAGGGCGGCGCCCACGACCCCTCCGCGCACGATCCCGAGTACCCCGCCGAGCAGCCCGACGATGACCGACTCCGAGCGGATCATCGACCGGACCTGGCGGCGCTTCATACCGACCGCCCGGAGCAGGCCGATCTCGTGCGTGCGCTCGAACACCGACAGCATCAGCGTGTTGACGATGCCGATCAGCGCGATCAGGATCGCGAGCGCGAGCAGCACGTAGATCAGCCCGAGCAGCTGGTTGACGGTCGCCACCTGGTTGGCCTCGAACTGGGCGCGCGTCTTGGCGCTCACGTTCGCGTACGGGCCGAGCGCATCATTCAGCGCGGCAAGCACACCGTGCGCGCCGGGAGCCGCACTCAGCAAGACGGCGTTCGGGAGCGGGTTGTCGAAGTGCGCCAGGAAGTACTGATCTCCCGTGACGTAGTCGCCCAGCAGCGGGTTTGACTTGTAGATGCCGCCGACAGTCATCGTCGTCGAGCCCGTCTGAGCGAACTTGACCGGCACGACCGAGCCGACGTGGATGTGGTCGGTCGAGGCGGTGTGCGAGTCGACCAGCAGCTCACCCGCCGCCATCGCCGCCGCGCCGCTGCCCGCGGTCAGGTGCAGGCTGACGGTCTGAGACAAATCGGCCGGCGTCGCCGCCACGAGCGTGGACAACGAGCTCCCCACTTCGAACTGGCCCTGGTAGACGACCGTAGTCGTCTTCACGCCGGGCACCCGCGAGACCGCGGGAACGACGGACTTGCTGAAGCCGCCCTTGCCGGTGACGATGTAGTCCGCGGTGACGGCGCTGTCCACCTCGCTCTTGGCCGAGGCGCTGAGCGACGAGCCGAGCACCGCGATCGTCGAGACGAGTGACAGGCCGACCATCAGCGCGGCGGCGGTCTGAGCGGTCCGGCGCGGGTTGCGCATCGAGTTCTCTCGGCCGAGCCGGCCCGGGACGCCGAGCGCTCCGACGAGCGGACGCCCGAGCGCGCGCGCCAGCGGCCCGGCCAGGACCGGCGAGAACAGCGTGGTGGACACGAGGATGCCCAGCCCGCCGAACGCGACCAGCCCGAGCGACGCCTTGCTGACCCCGGCGATGAGAAGGACGACGCCCACGAGGCCCGTGACGACGCCGCGGATCAGCGTCAGCCGGCGAACCCCCACCGTCTGCTCTTCGTTCTGCTCGGACAGCGCGGCCACCGGCGCGATCCGCACGGCGCGACGGGCCGGGATGATCGCCGACAGCAGCGTCACGCCCACGCCGACGACCAGCGCAGCCACCGCGGTGCGCGCCTCGAACACCAACGGCGCCGACGGAAGCACGATGCCGAAGGCTTTCAAAAGCGCCTTCAGCCCGAGCGCCGCGACCACGCCCAGCCCGAGCCCGATCAGCGACGCGACGAGCCCGGTCAGCGCGGCCTCGGCGAGCACGGAGCGGAACAGCTGCCGCCGGCTGGCCCCGACGACACGCAGCAGCGCGAGCTCACGCGTGCGCTGCCCGACCGTGATCGAGAACGTGTTGTAGATCGTGAACGCGCCGACCAGCAGCGCGATGAACGCGAAGATCAGCAGCGCGGTCGAGATGAACCCGAGCTCGTTGTTGATCGCGCTCGAGAGCTCACTCGCCACCGTCTGACCGCTGACCACCTCGACGCCGGCGGGCAGGACGGCGGCGATCGCGCGCTGGAGCTTGACCGTGTCGGCCCCCGGCGCGGCGAGCACGCTGATCGTCTCGTAGTGGCCCTGCGAGTTGAACAGTGACTGTGCCGTCGCCGGGTCAAAGCCGGCCAGTGTCACCCCGGCCAGGTTGTTGTCAGACCCAAACGTGACCAGACCGGTGATCGTGAATGTCTGGACATGGTTGGGGAGATTCACCGAGACGCGGTCACCCAAGGCGAAGCCATATTTCGTCGCTGTCGCCTTGTCCATCACGACGTCATCGGGCGTCGTCGGCGCGTGGCCCGCGACCAGCCGGTAGGGCGACAGCTGTGAGTTGGGGTCGAACGCGAAGCCGAGGGTGGAGCCCCCGCCGCCACCGATCGCGTTGCCGTCGCGCGTCATGAATTGCGCGTAGCCGCCGACCGATCCGAACGCGAACGACACGCCGGGCACGCGACGAACCGAAGCCAGCACGGATGCGGGGACCGGCTTTCGGTCAGCGGTGCTGTTGACCGTCGCGGCAGCGGAGTTGTCGTTGCTGAACGCCGCCTTGCCACGGACCTGGAAGCTGACGTGCTGATACGCGGTGCCGACAAGGTTGTCGAAGGTGCGGTTCAGCGTGTCGCCGAGCACGAGCGTGCCGGTGATGAACGTCACCCCGAGCACGATCGCCAACGCGGTCAGCGCGAGGCGGAGCTTGCGAGCCATCAGGCCCCGGAGCGTGATCCGTCGCATGTCAGTCTCCCAACCGCTTCATCTGCTCAAGCACGGCATCCGACGTGGGCGAGCGCAACTCGGCCACGAGCTTTCCGTCGGCCAGGAACACGACCCGGTCGGCGTACGCCGCCGCGCGCGGATCGTGGGTCACCATCACGATCGACTGCCCGTGCTGGCTGACCGCGTGGCGCAGGAACTCGAGCACCTCGGCCGAGGCATTCGAGTCGAGGTTGCCGGTCGGCTCATCGGCGAAGATCAGCTCGGGGCGGCCGATCAGCGCTCGCGCGCACGCCACGCGCTGCTGCTGCCCGCCGGACAGCTCGCCGGGACGGTGCGAGAGCCGGTCAGCCAGCCGCAGCTGATGAACCAGGGCATCGAACCAATCCCGGTCCACCGTCTCGCCGCCGAGGTCGGCGGCGATCGTGATGTTCTCCGCCGCGGTGAGCGTCGGAACCAGGTTGAAGGACTGGAACACGAACCCGATCCGGTCGCGGCGCAGCTGGGTGAGCGCGGCGTCGTCGAGCAGACCGACCTCATCCTCGCCCACGAATGCGCGCCCCGAGCTCGGGACATCCAGACCGGCCATGCAGTGCATCAGCGTCGATTTGCCGGACCCCGATGGGCCCATCACGGCCGTGAACTCGCCGCGTTTGAATTCCACATTGACGCCGTCCAGCGCGCGCACGGCGACCTCGCCGGTCCCGTACGTCTTGACCAGGTCGATGGCACGAGCCGCCGGCGTGTCCAGCCGTTTTGAAGTGAGGGTCATTGCCGCCTCTAGTGAATTTGTGAGCATGGGCGGCAAGCTACGTGCGCGGCGGCACGCTGTCATCGGCGCGCGGGACGAACTGACGCGTCCACCCACGGGTGGAGTCCCGCGAGCGCCCGTCCAACCGCCGGCCGATGACACACACGCGCGCGAGGCCTATCGTTTGCCGTGCCGATGATCGACGCATTCGTCAACTGGTTTCGCCGCAGCTGGTTTGCCTACGGCTACGAGGGCGCGGGCACGGCGCCGCTCGAGGCGATCGCGTGGCGGCTGTTCGGCGTCGTGGTGCTGGGCGCGTTCATCGCGATCACCTTCGCCACCCATCCCTACCCGGGGTTCCAGGGCCGGGACATAGCCGTCCTGGCTTCGTTCATCGCGTTCGTCGGGTTTGCGATTGCGGCCCACCCGGAGCGCAGGGAGCTGCCGCCCCGCCAGCGGATCCTGGCCCTGCTCGGCGTGCTGGTCGCGTCCGGGACGCTCGGTGCGTTTCAACCGCACGGCGTCTGGGTCCTCGGCCCGTACTACGTCGCGATCGTCGGCGCGCTCAACCTGGATCGCCGGCCCGCCTGGCTGCTGTTCCTCGCCACGATCGCACCGTTCCTGGCCGGCTACATCGTCAAGGGGCAGATCGCCAACGGGGGGACGTTCCTGTCCGGGATTCTGCCCTGGTTCTTCGCCATGCGCCTGCTGCATTACGTCGCGGAGCAGCGCGACGAGCTCAAGGCCTCCAAGGCATCGGAGGCCCAGGCCGCCGCGGCGGCCGAGCGCGGCCGGCTCGCCCGGGAAATGCACGATGTGCTCGCCCACTCGCTCTCGGCGCTCGCGCTGCAGCTCGAGACCGCGCGGCTGCTCGCGCGCGACCGCGGCGTAGACAGCGACGTCACCCAGGCGATCGACCGGGCGCACCACCTCGCCGCGAGCGGACTCGACGAGGCGCGCCGCGCGATCGCCGCCGAACGCGGGGAGCAGCTACCCGGGCCGGAGCGGATCGGCGCGCTGGCCGACGCGTTCAAGGAGCAGAGCGGGCTGCCGGTGGCGCTCGAGGTCCACGGCGAGCCGCGCGAGCTTCCGCCCGAGGCGCGCCTGGCCATGTACCGGACCGCGCAGGAGGCGCTGACCAATGTCCGCCGCCATGCGACCGCCGAGCGGGTCGACGTGAGGCTCGACTACGGGCCGAACCGCACCGTGCTGGTCGTCGAGGACCACGCCGTGCCGGGATCTCCGCCGCCCGCTGGGATCGGCCTGTCCGGCGGCTACGGGCTGACCGGGATGCGCGAGCGAGCCGAACTCCTTGGGGGGGAGCTGCTGGCGCTGCCCACGCCAACCGGCTTTCGCGTCGAGCTGAGTCTGCCCACGGACGCATGAGCGACGCGGCAGAGCAGCCCGAACCGGTCCGCGTCCTCCTGGCCGACGACCAGCGACTCGTGCGCGAGAGCCTCGGGACGCTGCTCGGGCTGCTGCCCGGGATCGACCTGGTCGCGTCGGCCTCCGACGGCGAGGAGGCGCTCGCGCTGGCCGACGAGCATGGGCCCGACGTCGTGCTGATGGACCTGCGCATGCCCCGACTGGGCGGGATCGAAGCGACCCGGCGCCTGCGCGAAAGTCGCCCCGACGTGCGCGTGATCGCATTGACTACATTCGCCGACGACGAGAGCGTGCTCGGGGCACTGCGCGCGGGCGCGCGCGGCTACCTGACCAAGGACGCGAGCAGCGAGGACATCCGCAACGCGATCCTCACCGTAGCCAAGGGCGAGGCCGCCCTGGATCCCTGCGTGCAGCATCACGTGGTCGCGGCGTTGGCCGAAGATGACTCACGGCCGGTCAACGACAACGGCGCAGTCGAGGAGTCGAAGCTGCCCGACGACCTGACGCCGCGCGAGGCCGAGGTGCTCGGCCTGATCGCCGAGGGGCTGACCAACGCCGAAATCGCCGAGCGGCTGTTCGTCAGCCCGACGACGGTCAAGTCGCACATCAACCACCTGTTCACGAAGGCCGGCCTGCGCGACCGCGCCCAGGCGGTCAACTACGCCTACCGCACCGGGATCGCGCTTCCGCCGCGCAACTGAGCCTGGACTTCTTCGGCCTCGCGCAGCTTGTAGCGCTGAACCTTGCCGGTGGGCGTCCGCGGCAGGTCCTCGACGAACTCGACGATGTGCGGATACTCATAGCGACGCAGGTGCTGCTTGCACCACTCGCGCAGCTCGTCGGCGAGCGCATCGGCGTCCGGACCCGACGGCACTCCTCCGCTCCCACGGATCACGAACGCCTTGATCCGACTCAGGTCGTCACGCGAGACACCGATCACGGCCGCCTCCGATACCGCCGGATGCTGCACGAGGCAGCCCTCGACGTCCGCCGGTGAGACCCACAGGCCCCCGACCTTGATCATGTCGTCGGAGCGTCCCTGGTAAACGTAGTGTCCGTCGGCGTCGAGCGCGTAGCGGTCGCCGGTGTGAAACCACTCGCCGCGCATCGAGAAGCGGGTCTTGGCGCGCTGATGCCAGTAGTAGGCGGCGCAGCTCTCGCCGCGGACCATCAAGTCGCCGGGCTGACCCGCGGCGACATCCAGTCCGTGCTCGTCGACCAACCGCAGCGAGTAGCCCGGGACCGGACGGCCCGAGGTACCCGGGGCGAGATCGTCAAGCGTGTTCGAGCAGTAGATGTGAAGCATCTCGGTCGAGCCGATGCCGTCCAGGATTGGCACACCGGTTACAGACTGCCAGCGTGCCAACACGGCCGCGGGCAACGCCTCAGCGGCCGACACGCACGCGCGCACAGACGAAAAATCGACATCGCCGACCAAAGGCGAGCGAACCATTGCGGCGTACAGCGCCGGCACCGAGAACAACAGCGTCGGGCGGTAGCGACCGACCGCCTCGAAGATCTGGTCCGGGACCGACCGGCCCTTGACGAGTCCCGCGCACGCGCCGACCGACAGCGGGAACGTCAGGCCGTTGCCGAGGCCGTAGGCGTGGAACAGCTTGGTCGTCGAGTAGCACACGTCGTCGGCCGAAACTCCGAGAACCGCGCGGGCGTATTGCGAGACGGTCACCGAGATATCGCCATGTGAGTGCACGACGCCCTTGGGGCGTCCGGTCGACCCCGAGCTGTAGAGCCAGAACGCCATGTCTTCCCGGTGCGTGTCCAGCGGCGGCGGCAGCTCGACGGTGTGGGCGGCGTCGAACGAGTCAAAGCTTGCGTACGGGCCGGCGTCACCGTCGACGGCCACCACGTGAAGGTTGGGGCGCGCCCTCAGGACCGGGGCAAGCGCTGCCAGCAGCGATGCCTCGACGACGAGCACCTTGGCGTAGCTGTCGTCGAGGTAGTAGGCGTAGTTGTCGACGCGGTCCATCGGGTTCACCGGAACCGGCACCGCCCCGGTCCGCATCGCCCCCAGGAACACCGCCGGGAACGCGGGCGAGTCGTCGAGGATCATCAGGATCCGCTGCTCGCGCTCGATCCCGAGCATCGTCAGGTACGAGGCGACCGCGCCGGTCAGCCCGGCGAGCTCGCGGTAACTGACGGCGCCGTCGATGGTCAGAAGCGCCGGCGCATCCGCGCGGCCCGCCTCCAGCTGCGCGTCGAGCAACGTGCTCGCGTTCAGTCTCTCCACGGCGCTCGGGAGTCTAAAGCCGGGCTATCGACGTTTCCTCGCGCGCGTGTCGTGCTCCTTGTCCCAGGCGAGCACCCGCTTGATCCAGTCGACGGCCTGCGACGGCGTGCGCATTATGTGGAAGCCGCCCGGATAGCGCACGAGCTCGACCTTCTTGCCCAGCACCCGCAGCCCCGTGTACAGCTCCTCCCCCTGGCCGATCGGCACGCGCAGGTCTCCCTCCCAATGGACGACCATCACCGGCGTTTTCACCGCCGGCAGGTAGGAGAGCGGCGAGCGCAGCTCGTACTCGGCACGCCGGTCCCAGATCGTGCCCCCCATCGAGAAGATCGCGAAATCGGGAATCTCGGTCGTTCCGGCGAGACTCGTGACGTCGACGACGGCCGCGACGGCGGTGGCGGCGCGGAACTGATCGGTGTGCCCAACGATCCAACTCGTCATGAACCCGCCGTAGGAGCCGCCGCTCACGAACATCCGCCCGCCGTCGGCGATGCCCCGCTCGATCACGTCATCGCAGCAGCCGAGGATGTCGTGGTAGTCGCCTCCTCCCCAGTCGCCGACGCAGCCACTCGTGAAGGCCTGGCCGTAGCTCGTGCTGCCGCGTGGGTTGGGCAGGAGCACCGCGTAGCCGGCTCCCGCGAGCGACTGGTGCATCGAGAGATAGCGGGCGGCTGGCCACGCGGAGTGAGGACCGCCGTGGATGTCGAGGTGCAGCGGCCGCGGCCGCGCCGCGCGATCGGCGGCCGCGATCGTGAAGTACTCGACCTCGGTGCCGTCGGGCCGGGCGATCGTCGACCGGCGCACGGGCGCGAGTTCGACCTCGGCCAGGAAGTCCGTGTTCAGAGCGGTCAACTGCACCGGTTCGACACCGGCGAGCGTGGTCGCCCTCAGCTCGCTCGGCCGGTCGGGCCAGGCGGACGTGAACGCGATCGCGCGCCGGCCGGGCCGCGTCGCGAACCCGTCGACCTGGATGTCCCCGCCGATCACCTCCCGGCTGCGGCGCTCGCCGACGCGCGCCCGGTGCACGACGGCCGAACCGTGGTCGGCAACCAGCATCAGCAACTCGCGGTTCGCTACCCAGGAGATCGGCGAGGAGAAGGCGAGGAAGACCATGACCGGGCGGTCGAGGTCTGGCGCCAAGGCCTCCGGCGGGCCGCTGCCGTCCGCGGGGACGACGTACACATGCGGGTCCTCGTCGAATCGCTCGGTGAGCGCTCCCGCGAACGCGACGAGCTTGCCGTCCGGCGAAAAGATCGGGAATGCCGCGCGGCCCTTCCCGTTCGTCAGCCGGCGCGGCCGCCCACCCTCGACGGGCATCACCCAGGCATCGCCCCGGAACTGGCGGTCGTCGCGGCGCGGGCTGCGGTCGGAGGAGAATGCGACGGAGGCGCCGTCGGGTGAGAACGCCGGGTCGTCGTGGTCGTACTCCCCCCGGGTGAGCTGCCTGGCCGATCCGCTTTCGACATCGACGACGAACAGATGGCGCCGGCCCTCCTGCCACCCGACGCCATCGAGACGGGCGGCGAGGCCGCGCTGGACGCGGGGCGCGTTCTTCTCCTGGGCGCTCGCGTTCTCGGTATCCGGTACCCCGACGCGACAGACGACGATGATGCGACTGGAGTCCGGCGCCCAGGCCAGCTGCCCGACCGGCCCCGGGAGCTCGCCGAGTTGCGCCGGTGCGCCCCCGTCTAGCGGAGCCAGGCGCACATGCGCGTGCTCGGGTTTGTCGTCGGTGACCGAGATGTACGCGAGCCACTTGCCGTCCGGCGAGAAGCTCGGGCTCCGGTCCGCGGGCCCCTCGGTGAACCGGCGGGCCGGCGCGGAGCCGTCGGCCGGCACCACCCAGATCGAGGAACTTAGCCGATCCTTTTCCGCGTCGGTGTCGCTAACCACAAACGCCACCCGGCGTCCGTCAGGCGACAGTGCCGGTGAGCTCGCCGTCCTCAGGCGGAAAGCATCATCCGGGCGAAAGCCACGCTTGGCCATGTTCACTCCCCTTCCAGCCCCATGATTTGTACGGATGAGCGACCGGAGCCCAACCGACCCGCGTCAAATCTACACATTTGCCGTGGGCGGCTATGAAAGCGCGGCCAACGGGCTCGCGCGCCTGCGGATGAGGGCCGGGGACTGGGCAGCCCATTGCGGCTTTGCCAGCAGCAGCTGCACGTCGAGGATCCGCCGCTCGGCGAATCCGGCCTCGCAGTAGGCGAGGTAGAGCGTCCACAGCCGGCGGAAGTGCTCATCGAACCCGAGCTCGGTCAGCTCGCCGGCATGTGCGGTGAAGCTCCGCCGCCAGCGCCTGAGCGTCTCGACGTAGTGCGCGGTGAGGTCCTCGAGATGCGTCATCTGCATGTCGGTGTGGCGGGCGACGCCGCGCGCGATCACCTCGAGCGACGGGAGACAGCCTCCCGGAAAGATGTGCGTGTTGATGAACGAACGGGACGCCTTCTCGACCTCGTATGCCCGATCGTCGATCGCGATCGCCTGGAGCAGCATCGCTCCATCCGGGACGAGGAGCTCCGAGCACTTGGCGAAAAACGCGTCCGTGCCGCGCCAGCCCACGGCTTCGATCATCTCGATCGAAACGAGCTTGTCGTAGCGTCCGGTGAGCGCCCGGTAGTCATCGAGCAGGACCGTGACCCGATCCTGGACGCCGGCGCGCTTGACCGCGGACAGCGCGTACTCGCGCTGTTCGCGCGAGATCGTCGTCGTGGTGACGCGGCAGCCGCGCGTGCGCGCGGCGTGGACGGCGAGCGCGCCCCATCCGGTGCCGATCTCGAGCAGGTGGTCGTCCGGGGCGAGCGCGAGCTTCTCGCAGATCAGTTCGAGCTTGGCCACCTGCGCCTGCTCGAGGCTCAATCCCGCCTCGGCGAACACCGCGCAGGAGTAGCTCATGGACGGGTCCAGCATGCGGGAGAACAGCTCGTTGCCGAGGTCGTAGTGGGCGGCGATGTCGCGCCGGCGCCGGCGGGGCGTGCTTGGCTGAAGTCGCGCGCGGACGCGTTGCACCGGAACCCGCACCGGGCGCAGGCGCGCCCGGAGCCGGTCGAGCCCGGACGCATTGCGGGCCGCCAGCCGGACCAGCGCGACAAGGTCGGGCGAGTCCCAGTGGCCGTCGGCGTAGGCGTCGGCCAGACCACGGCTGCCCATCAGCCCCATCCGCCACGTCCGAGACGACCGGACGATCATCGTGGCGGCGGGCAGCGCCGAACCGTACACGCGCGGCTCGCCGTCCTCGATCACGGTCAGGCTCCCGCGGGCGATGCGGCGCAGGAATCGCGACAGGAGCCACCGGCAGATCCGGTCGATCACGACGGGGACTCCCGCGGATGTCGGTAGAACGGCGCTCCCGCCAGCCTCAGCCCGAGCGCATGCAGGTAAATCAGCACCAGCACGCGCACGCTGGCGAGCGGATAGCGCGCGGTCAGGCGAGCTACCGAGCGGCGGGTCAGCTCACGACGGCGGAGTGACAGCGCCGCGTCGAAGGCATCCTCTCCATCCCGCCGCCGGCTCTCGACCTGGATGGCCAGGCGATCGCCGGGCCGGCCGGCATGCGCGGTATACCTCTGCCGCATCCCCATGAACGGGGAGACGTGCAGCACCTTGTCGAAGTCGACGTCCTGTCCCGCGCCGCCCAGTACGTAGGCGTGCCGCTCGCCCCAGGGCGTGTTTGTCACCTCGGCGAGCACCGCCTGCACTCGCCCGGCGCCGTCGAAGCAGTAATAGAAGCTCACGGGGTTGAAGCAGTGCCCGAACGAGCGCACCTGGGTGAGCACGCGGATCGGACCGTCCGGCCGCACGCCTGTCCGCGTCTCGACGACGTCGCGCACCGCCCGATCGAGGGGGACCGCGCGATCGCCGAGGTAGTCGCGCCGGCGAAAGCGGAGCGTTCCGGGGCGACGCGCGAGAAGCCGGCCGCCGAGCAGCCGCGGCAGCTCGTCGAGGTCGAGATAGAACAGCGCGAGGCGATGTTCAAACGAGCGGGGCGGCTCACGCCGGCGGTGGCTGATCGTGCCCTCGTAGATGCACGACGCCGTCCTCACAGCCGGGCCCCTCCGAAATGCTCGGCGACCCGCATCGCGCTGCGCACGCCGTCCTCGTGAAATCCCCAACCCCAGTAGGCCCCGCAGAAGTGCGTCCGCGTCCCGCGGTGGCCGCTGAGCCGCTCGACGCGCCGCTGCGCCTCGACGCCGGCCGCCGTGAAGACCGGGTGGGCATAGGTGATCCTGCGGATCACGCGGCCGGGATCGATCGCCTCGGTGCGGTTGAGCGTCACGCAGAAATCGCGCTCAGCCCGCAGCGACTGCAAGCGGTTCATGTGGTAGGTGACCGTCGCCCGGGGACCCGGCTCGGGCTGCCAGTGATAGTTCCAGCTCGCCCAGGCCCGCCGCCGGCGGGGCAGCAACCGCGAGTCGGTGTGGAGCACGGCCTCGTTGACCTGATACGGGATCGCCGCGAGGACCTCACGCTCGAGTCGGCTGGCATCTGACAGCAGCGCGAGCGCCTGGTCGGAGTGGGTGGCGAGCACGACCTGGTCGAAACGCTCGGCGTCAGCACCTCCCGCCCACACGAGCACGCCGTCGTCGCACCGGGAGACCGCGCGCACCTGTGTCCGCAGTCGGATCCGATGCGCGAACGGCGCGGTCAATGCCTCGACGTAGCGGGCCGAGCCGCCCTGGATGACCCGCCACCTTGGCCGACCCACGAGACCCAGCATCCCGTGGTGGTCGAAGAACTCGGCCAGGAAGCGGGCCGGGAAGCTCCACATCTGGCGGGGATCGGCCGACCACACGGCCGAGGCCTGGGGGACGATCAGGCGATCGATGAACGGCCTCGAGAAGCGCTGGCGCTCGAGCCACTCACCGAGGGACGGGCCGAGGGCAGCGTCGGCCGATCGAGCGGCCAGCAGCGCCCGGGCGGCTCGATTGAACCGCGCGAGGTCGGACACCATTCGGTGGAACCAGGGCGTGATCAGGTGCCGGCGTTTGGCGAACAAACCGTTCGGCGAGGCACCCGAGTACTCGAAGTCGCCGATCCCGTCACTGACGCTGAAGCTCATCGTCGAGGGCTGCCAGGGGACGCGGAGCCGGGCCAGCAGCCGCTCGAACGCCGGGTAGTTGCGGTCGTTGAACACGATGAAGCCCGTGTCGACGTGATGGGTCTCGTTGGGGGTGTCGACGCGAATCGTGTTGGTGTGGCCGCCGGCGTAGTCCGCCGCCTCGAACACGGTGATCTCGTGACGGCCGTGCAGCAGATAGGCAACGGTCAGGCCGGAGATGCCGGCGCCGACCACCGCGATCTTCATCGGCTCCCGCGCGTGTCCACGCCATTTGATTCGCATCCGGAGCGCGAACGGATCACTTTTCGACGATATCACAGCTTGTCTGAATAAAACTCTACGCCTTGTTCGCGACTGCCTCCTGCGCTACGGTGCCGGGCCGTGGCGGTCGCACAACCGGAGCCCGGTATGTCGATGCGGGAGATGTCCGAACGCAGCGGAGTGAGCGAGGCCACGTTGCGGATGTGGGAGCTGCGACACGGGTTTCCCGAGCCGCGTCGCCGCTCGAGCGGGCACCGCCGTTATTCCGAGCTCGACCTCGCCCGCGTGCGCGCGGTGGTCCGTGCGCGCGAGAGCGGGCTCTCGCTCCCGGCCGCGATCGAGCTCGCCTCCGGGCATACCGATGAGCAGCCGCCGTCGGTGTACGCGACGCTGCGTGACCGCATTCCCGGGCTCGACCCCCAGCTCGTGCCCAAGCGAGGCCTCCTGGCCATGTCGCGCGCGATCGAGGACGAGTCGATGGCGCGGGCCGAGCGCCCGCTCCTGTTCGCGTGCTTTCAGCGGGAGCGCTTCTACCGTCAATCCGAAGAGCGCTGGCGCGAGCTCGCGCGGACCGCCGAGCGGGCGGTCGTGCTGGCCGACTTCCGGCGCGTGCGCCGGCCCCGGCAGGCGCCGCTCGAGGTGCCGATCCGCGAGTCCGAGCCGATCGCGCGCGAGTGGGTGATCGTGTGCGAGTCGGCAGGATTCGCCGCCTGCCTGGCCGGCTGGGAACGGCCGCACGAGGCGCCCGGGCAGCGCGCGTTCGAGGCGGTCTGGACGGTCGAGGCCCCGGCGGTGCGGCTCGCCGCCCAGGTGTGCTGGCGGCTTGCCTCGCGGGCGGCGCCCGGCCTGCTCGGGGACCTTCGCGAGCGGCTCTACGACGCCCCGGTGGCGCGCGAGCACGAGCTTCGCTCAGCGCTGCAGCTGAGCACGCGGATGGTCAGGTACGCGTCCGGCGGATCAGGGTCATAGTCCAGGGATGCCGGCCTCGGCCAGCGCCTGCTCGCAGTAGCGCCAGAGGGCCTCGCGGTCCGCTCTTGTATCGGGCGCGGCACCCAGGCGGTAGTGAGTTGGACGGGGACGGCGGTCGTGCCAGAACAGACCGCCCTGCCCGAGCGGCTCGGGCGCCGCACCGAGCCACACGATCGTGTCGGCCCCCTGCTCGGGGGTGCGGATGATCGGGCGGGTGAGCGCGTGGAACGTCGGCATCCAGCGCCGGACTCCCTCGGTGTCCGACCACCCGGGATGCATGGCGTGGACGGTCACGCCGCGCCGGCACAGCCGCTCGGCGACCAGACCGGTGAGCTCGACCTCCTCGCGCTTGGTGCGGGCGTAGAGCTTCTTTGGCGAGTACCCGGTCCGCTCGGACTCCCAATCGCGGGTCGGCAGGGCCTCGGCGTACATCCCGCCTGAGCTCACGTTGATCACCCGTGACGGCGCGGCCCGCGTCAGCGGCCCCACGAGCAGGCTGGTGAGCGCCACCGGCGCCAGCACGTGGGTGGCGAACATCAGCTCGTGGCCGTCCACGGACGTGGTGCGCTCGTCGGGCATGACCCCGGCGTTGTTGACGAGCACGTCGAGACGCGATTCACCGGCGATGAACTGCTCGGCGAACGTTCGGATCGCCCCCAGGCTGCTGACGTCGCAGCTCGCGGCGCGGACGTCGCCCCCAGGCGCCGCCGCCAGGATGCGCGCCACCGCCTGGGCCGCGCGCCGCTCGTCGCGGGCCAGCGCGTACACGGTGGCTCCGAGCCTGGCGAATCCAGTCGCGGAGGCGAGGCCGAGGCCGGATGCCGCACCGGTCACCACCACCACCGCGCCGTCGATCCGAGGCGGGTCCGCCGGCCAGCCCGGCAGCCGCCGACGTGCGGCAAGCCCGACGTTCCCGTAGCCGAGGACGATGGTGCGGTCGAGTAGCCCATCCACGACGCTGTCTATCGTCATGTAGAGAGATTAGTCGACATCATGTTCGCCACGTGACCACGCTTCTCTGGCTCCGGCGCGATTTGCGCCTGCACGACCACCCGGCGCTCGAGGCCGCCCGCCACGGCGCCGACCACCTCGTGCCGGTGTTCTGCTTCGACGATCGGCTGTTGCACGGACGCCACGCGTCAGGTCCGCGCACCCAATTTCTGCTCGAGTGCCTGGCCGACCTCGACCAATCGCTGCGCGAGCGAGGGAGCGCACTGGTCCTGAGACGCGGACGACCCGAAATCGAGATCGCCAAGCTCGCGTCGGAGATCGACGCCGAGGCCGTCCACTTCAGCGGCGATGTCAGTGCTTTTGCCCGTCGACGGGACGAGCGAGTGAAGGGTGTGGAGACCTGCGAGCACCCAGGACTGTTCGCCGTCGACGATCTCGCCGCGATTCGCACGCAGGGCGGCGACCCGTACACCGTTTTCACCCCGTTTCACCGTAACTGGCTACGAGCAGCGCGGCGCGGGACGACCGGCGCGCCCCGCCGGCTACCGCCCCTGCCCGGTGGACTCGAGCCCGGCACGCTGCCGACGCTGACCGACCTCGGCCTGCACCAGGAGATCGACGAGCCGATGCCCGGCGGCGAGTCCCAAGCGCGCAAACGCGTATCGGAATTCGCGGCGGGCGACTACGAGCAGAAACGGGACCTGCTTGCGCAGGATGGCGCCTCGCGTTTGTCGCCCTACCTGCACTTCGGGTGCCTGTCGCCCCGGGAGCTCGAGGAGCGCATCCCAAGCGAAGCGTTTCGCCGGCAACTCTGCTGGCGCGACTTCTTCGCCCACGTGCTCCTGCACTTCCCAGACAACGCGCAGTCCGAGCATCAAGAACGCTACCGCCGCAAGCTCCGGTGGACCCACTCAAAGAAGCGTTTCGAGGCCTGGTGTGAGGGCCGCACCGGGTACCCGCTGGTCGACGCTGGGATGCGCCAGCTGAGGCGCGAGGGGTGGATGCACAACCGCGCGCGGATGGTCGCCGGTTCGTTCCTCACCAAGGACCTCGGGATCGACTGGCGGTGGGGCGAGCGCTGGTTCATGCGACTGCTGCTCGACGGGGACCAGGCGAGCAACAACGGCAACTGGCAGTGGATCGCGTCGGTCGGAGTGGACCCCCAGCCGGCCTCCAGGCGGATCTTCAACCCGGCGCGCCAGCAGGCCCGCTTCGACCCGGACGACATCTACGTCAAGCGCTACGTGCCCGAGCTACGCGACCAAGACGGCCGCGACTACCCACACCCGATCGTGGACCACGCGCAGGCGCGCCGGGAAGCGCTCGAGCGCTACCGGTAGCCGCGGGCCGGGAGACAAGGCAACGGTTCGTCTCCCGGCCCAGCAGCACCTCCAGGCCCTGCGACTGGGCCTATCCCACGAGTTCGGAAAGCGCTCCCGACTGGATCAGCGCGACTGTCGTCGCGATGTCCGCGTCGAGGTAGCGGTCCCGGTCAACGAACGGCACGTGCTCGCGCACGATGCGGAATGCCTCCTGGCTGCGGGGGCTGGCCTTCTCGACGCCGCGCAGCTCGAGCGCCTGGCAGCAAGCCATCAGGTGGATGGCGGCGATGTTCTGGGCCAGCTCGACGATCGAGCGCGCGTCGCGCGCGGCGATCGTCCCCATCGAGACCTTGTCCTGGTTGTGCGCCTCGGTCGAGCGCGAGTGGATCGTCGTCGGCGCGCACAGGTGCATCGCCTCGGCGGTCATCGCCGACGCGCACAGCTGGAGGCCCTTGAAGCCGTGGTGCAGCCCGGCTTCGGGATCCGTCGGGTCAAACCGCGGGATCAGGTTGGCGGTCAGACCGCGGTTGAACTTCTCGTCGACGACGAGCTCGAGCTGGCGGTCGATCACGTCGCACAGGTTGGCCAACGCGACCTTCAGCGAGTCCATCGCCTGGCCGATGTGGCCGCCGTAGAAGTTGCCGCCGCTCTCCACGCGTCCGCCGGCGACGTTGAACAGAGGGTTGTCGTCGGAGGAGTTGATCTCGGTCGTGACCCACTGCGAAACCCAGTCGAGCAGGTCGCGCAGCGGGCCGATCACGTGCGGCGCGCAGCGGATCGAGTACTTGTCCTGGACGTGGCGGTCGAGCTCGCGGAACCCGGCGCCGTCCAGCCCGCCCGGGAACAGCTCGTCCGAGTCGGCCACGAGCGAGGAGTCGGCGAGCGTCTCGCGGATGTGCCGGGCGCTCGTGATCATGCCCGGATGCGGCTTGGCCTGATCGAACAGGAACGCGTTGAAGTGGCCGCGATTGCCGAGTAGCGCCTCGGAGGCCATCGCGGTCATCAGGTCGGCCAGGTCGGCGAGCTCGCGCGCGGCGCCGACGGCCAGGCAGGCAAACGCGCTCATGAACGAGGTGCCGTTGGTCAGGGCGAGCCCTTCCTTGGCCTCGAGCAGGAACGGCTCGAGCCCGAGCTCGGCCAGGACATCGCTCGCGGCGCGCGGCACGTCGCCGTAGAGGACCTGGCCGTCGCCGGCGAGCGCGCGCCCGACGTAGGAGAGCGGGGCGAGGTCGCCGCTCGCGCCGCACGACCCACGTTCGGGTATGAACGGCGTGACGTCGTGGTTGAGGAGGTCGAGCACGCGCTCGATCAGCTCGGTGCGCACGCCCGAGTTGCCCTTGGACAGGGTGTTGGAGCGCAGCAGCATGGTCACGCGCGCGACCTCGGGGGGCGCGATCGGCCCCGTCCCGACGCCCATGAAGCGCAGGATGTTCTGCTGGAGCTGCGCGGTCTTGGCGGGCGAGATCTGGCGGTGGGCGCTGTCGCCGAAACCGGTGGTCACCCCGTAGATCGGGATCTCCTGGGCGATCAGCTCGTGCTTCAGCGCGCGGCTGGCCTTGACGGCCTCCGCGGCGCGCTCGGACAGCGTCACGTTGCGCGCGTTGCGGGCGACGTCGAGCGCGTCGCCGATGGTGAGCGAGGCGCCGTCGAGCTCGAGCAGCGTCCGGCCCGTCAGTTCAGGTGGAAGGGCGGTGGCGGTCATGTGGCGAATGTTGCCCGGTGATAGGCTCGGCGCAACCAAGACGCACTCGATCGGTATCAACATGCAGCTCAGTCGCCCTCTAGACACCATTGACCGCAAAATTGTTGCGTTATTGCAGGAGAGCGCCAAACGCACGTTCGCGGACATCGGGACCGACGTCGGGCTGTCGGCGACCGCCGTGAAGCGGCGCGTCGACCGGCTCGAGTCAGACGGCGTGATCACCGGCTACGGCGCCCGAGTCAACTGGCGGGCGCTCGGCGAGGGGATCGAGTCGCTGATCGAGATCTACTGCGCCGACCGCACCTCGCCGGCCGACGTCGGCCGCTCGCTGGCCCAGGTGGACGAGATCATCTCCGCGTTCACGGTCTCGGGCGAGGCCGACGCCGTGATCCGCGTCCGCGTCGACAGCATCGACCATCTCGAGCGGCTGGTCGAGCGGTTGCGCCGCGATCCGAACATCGTGCGCACGCGCACGTTGATCGTGCTGTCCACCCTGCTCGACCGGCCATGAGGACATTCGCCACCCCGGCCACCGAGGTCGAGCGTCGCGACGACGGCTCGATCGTCCTTCGATCCGGCCTGCCCCTCCCCGAGCCCGAGCCGTCGATCTCGGCTGTCCTGCGCAAGCGCGCCGCCAAGCATCCGGACCGTCTGCTGGCGGCCCATCGGGGCACGACGCTCTCCTACGGCGAGGCAAAGCAGCGATCGGACGCTCTCGCCCGGGCCTTTCGAACCGTCGGGCTCGGCCCGAAACGGCCGGTGATGATCCTGTCGGCCAATTCGCTCGAGCACCTGGTGGTCAGCCTCGCCGCCTACGCCGTGGGCGCGCCGGCGATGCCGATCAGCGTGGCCTACTCGCTCCAGAGCGCCGACCACGCCCGGATCAGGGAGATCGCCGAGCTGACCGAGCCGGGGCTCGTGTTCGCCGACGACGCCGGGCCGTTCGCCAAGGCACTCGACGCGCTCGCCCACATCCCGCAAACCCTCCTCGCCCGCGGCGAGCGCGAGGAGGCGCTGCGCCTCGACGACCTGGTGTCCAGCTTTGCCGACGACACCAGCCCGCTCGATGGGGATCCCGGCGGGGAGGCGGTCGCCAAACTCCTATTCACATCAGGATCGACCGGCGTCCCCAAGGGGGTCATCAACACCCACCGGATGCTGTGCTCGAACCAGGCCATGCTCCAGGCAATCTGGCCCTTCCTGTCCGACGAGCCGCCTGTGCTGGTCGATTGGCTGCCCTGGAGTCACACGTTCGGCGCCAACCACAACCTCAACCTCGCGCTGTTCAACGGCGGGTCGATTCACATCGACGACGGCCGGCCCGCGCCGGCGCTGTTTGCGCACACCCTGGCCGCCCTCAGGGAGGTCCCCCCCACGCTCTACTTCAACGTACCGGCTGGGTATGCGCTGCTGGCCCCGGCTCTCGAGGCCGACGCCGACTTGGCCGCGCGCTTCTTCAGCCGCCTGCGTTTCATGTTCTACGCGGCGGCGGCGCTGCCCGACGCGCTCGCCGAGCGTCTACGCAAGCTCGCCTCCAAGCATGCCGACCACGAGGTGCCGCTCACGTCGAGCTGGGGCACAACCGAGACCTCGCCCGCGGCAACCAGCATGCACTATCTCGGCGCCCCGACCGGCTGCATCGGCGTTCCCATCCCGGGCTGCACGATCAAGCTTGCCCCGGTGGGCGACAAGCTCGAGATACGTGCCAAGGGCCCGAACGTCACCCCCGGTTACTTCCGCCGGCCCGACCTCACCGAGGAGCTATTCGACGATGAGGGCTTCTATCGCTCGGGCGATGCCGCCAGGCTTACTGACCAGGGGTTGATGTTCGACGGCCGGATCGCCGAGAACTTCAAGCTGCTGACCGGCACCTGGGTCGCGGTGGGCGCACTCCGCATGCGCCTGCTGAGCGCGGCCGGCGGTCTGCTGAGTGACGCGGTGATCGCCGGTCAGGACTCCGAGTACGTCGGGGCCCTGGCGTGGGTCAACCGGGCCGAGGCGCCAAGCGACGAAGCGAGCCTGCGCCAACACCTGGCGCAAGCGCTGAGGAGCCTGAACGCGGACGCGGGCTCGGCGGCGCGGGTCGAACGGCTGCTCGTGCTCGAGACACCGCCGAGCCTCGACGCCGGCGAGATCACCGACAAGGGCTATCTGAACCAGCGCCGGTGCCTTGAGTCCCGCGCGGCCGAGGTGGCCCGCCTTTACGCGGCCGAACCGGGACCCGAGGTGATCAGGCCGGCTTAGGGCTCCGGGGCCGGCTCATGGCTCGGGGCCGGCTCGGGGCTCGCCCGGTGCACGATCAGCACCGATCGGGGTGAGTGCGCCGCAACCGCCTCGGCCACGCTCCCGAGCAGGACGCTGGCCAGGCCGGTGCGTCCGTGGGACCCGATCACGATCAGGCTGCAGTCGTGGTCCTCGCCGATCTTGACGATCGCCTTCCAGGCCGGCGCCGCCTCGATCGCGGCACTGCTCGCGGTGAACCCGGCCTGCTCCGCCAGCGCGGCGCCATCGGCCGCGGTCAGCTCGGCCGCCTGCTTGACCTCGGTCGTCTGCTGCGCGTCGAGGCTCACCCCTTGGCTCGGCACGAAGCCGACCTCGAACGGCTGCCACACCGTGATCACGAGCGCGTCGCGACCGGTGCCCAGCTGGCGAGCGGCCTCGTCGATCGCGAGCTTGGCCAGCTCGGAGCCGTCGTAGGCGAAGATGACGGGCCCGACCGACGCGTTCGCGGTCACGAGCCGGCCGGGTCCTCGGCCAGCCTTCGACCCGTGACGCGCTCGCGGAGACCCGCGAGCAGGGGCGGCGAGTACCAGGCGGCGCCTTCGCCGTCGATGAAGCGATCGAGATTTGGCGTCTGTGGCCGCGCCCGGCCGAGCGCGTAGAGCAGGACCGCGATCAGCCCTCCGGCGACGGCGAACCCGAACCCGATCCACAGCGCGATGCCGGTCCCCTCCACCCCGCCGCCCGCGACGGTGGCGGCAAAGTGGGCGAACAGGGGCGCGATCATGAACGCCGCGACCGCGCGCATCAGCTCGACGATTGCAAACACGCGCTGCAGGTTGTTCGACGGCAGCGAGAAGCCGGCCACGAACAATGCGGGTGCGACGCTCGCGCCCAGCCCGACGCCGGTCAGCCCGGCGCCGATCAGCGTGAGCGCCTGACTGGGTGGCAGCTCGATCCGGAACACGCCGATGCCCGCGGCCAGGAAGCCCATCCCGACCAGCGGCAAGTAGTGCATTCCCTTGGACTTCATCACGGCGCCGAGCGCGAATGCCGTGAGTACCGCCCCTCCCAGCTCGGGCAGGAACAGCAGCCCCAGATGCAGCGGGCTGTAGCGATCGGCCAGGACGGACGCGGTCAGATCGGTCGCCGAAACCGATGCGGCAGCGGCGAACAGGGCAAGGGTGATGGCGGCAACTGGGATCGTGCTCGAGAGCATCGTGCGGATCGTCAGCAGCGGGCGCTTGGCGCGGTACTGGTTGACGATCAGGACGACGATCAGCGACAGCCCGCCGGCCAGCGGCGCAAGCGTGATGACGTCGGTGAAGCTATGCGTGAGCAGCTGCGAGGCGCCGAAGAACGCGGCGACGCAGCCCGTGGCGGCCAGGGCGATGACCCCGGGAGACCACGGAGCGCTCGGATCCATCGGAGGCGCGTCTTCGAAGGTCAGAATCGAGAGAACGAACGCGCTCAGCGAGATGGCTGCGACGACCCAGAACAGTGGCCGCCAGGCGTCGGCGCTCGCCTGAATGCCACCGATCGTGGGCCCGAGCGCCACGGCTCCAAAGATGCACAAGCTCATGATCACCGCTGTCTCACGGAGCCGCTCAACGCCGAACCCGAGCGCCAGCGGCGGCACGGCCGCGATCAGTAGCAGGCTCGTGCACACGCCCTGCAGCACTCGACCTGCGATGAACATCCCGGGGCTCGACGCCGACGCGGTCAAGATCGAGCCGATCACGAGCACCGTCGCGTACAGGACCATCATCCGCCGCTGCGGCAGGTGCATGGCGAACTGGACGGCCAGCACCGTCCCGACCGCGTACCCCGCGTTGGCCAGGCCCGCCCCGAGGCTCATCGTCTGGAGGCTCGTGTGCAGCTGACGGGCGATGATCGGCGTCAGCGGCTGTAGCGCGGCCGACAGCGCAAGGTAGGGCACGAGCGCGAACACGACCATCGCGGCCGTCGCCGGATAGCGACCGGCCAGCCGCCCCTGGCGCATCAGCTCGACCGCCCGGCGGTGGGCTGTGGACTCCCGTTACGCATTCATTTGATGGATAGCAGGGCCGCCGAACAGGCCCCGTAACCGACTTGTAATTGACCGCTTCGGTGGCGGATCCGGCGCGAAGTCATGCGGGTCGCTCGTCAACCGCAGCCAGCGCGAGACATCTTGGGAGTCCAGCACAAATCCGCCGTGCGGGAGCTCGGCCAGGACGGCGAGCGCGAACCGGGCAGCGAGCTGGCGCGAAGGCCGCCGGCCGGTGACGCGGCTGATCAGGAGGTGGCTGAACTCGATTTGGGCGCCGGAGCCGCCGTGCCAGTCGAGACCCGCTCCGGGATCCGGACGCTGAGACCGGAGCCGCTCGACGCCGGTGGCGCCCACCGCGTAGAGCTCCGGTGCGCCGGACGGGCGCCGGCCCACGAAGTAGACATGGGGCCCGGCGTGGCGCGTGAGAGCCTGGCGGTGACGCTGCTCAAGAGACATGCGCCACCTCCTTCCCCGCGGCCAGGCGCTCGAGATACCGCAGGGCTCTGCGTTTGGCGCCCAGCCCGGTGAAGCGGATGAGTTCACGGCCGTCAGAGAGCGTCACCGCCCAGCCGAGGTTGATCGGTTTGAGCATGAGTCCAAGCGCCTTCACCGTCGACCTCCTTCCCGGGAGGGGTTTCAGGGTCGTATTTCTTACGCAAGTTATAGGTCAACCGGAGATAATTGTCCAGTTGCCGCCCTTTGCAGGGGATCTGGGAACCCGATATCGGCCTTGCGGACATCATGAACCGTTACTACACTCGCGCGCCATGACCGAGACCAAGCAGCCACAGCGCAAAGATGCCCAGCGCAACCGCGAGGCGATCCTGGCCGCCGCTCAGGAGCTGTTCGCCGAGAGCGCCGACGTCGCCATGTATGAGGTGGCGCGGCGGGCGGGGGTCGGTCAAGCCACCCTGTACCGGAACTTCCCGGACCGCCGGAATCTCGCGGCGGCCCTGCTGGCCGAGCAGATGGAGCGCAGCGAGCGCCTCGCGGCCGAGCACTCCGGCGACCCGGATGCGTTCTTCGTGCTGCTGCGTGATGTCGTCGACGGCATGGCCCGTTCCCACGCCTTGGGCCAGCTCGCACGCGAGGACGCGTGCATCGGATCAGAGCTCGATCGGCGTCGCCGGCGACTGGCCGAGCTGATCAAGGGCCCGCTGCGCGACGCCAAGGCCGCGGGCACCGTACGTTGCGACCTGACGGTCGCTGACGTGTTCCTCGTCGTCTCGATGGTCAAGGGTGCCGTCGAGCAGGCCGAGGGGCCCACCGGCCGTGCCACTGCCGCGAGCCGGGCGCTCGCGCTCGTGATCGACGGCATCACGCCGGCGCGCGCCGGCTCCTGAACAGCGACTGGCGGGGCGGGTAGGAGCGACCTGCGGGCGGGGCAGGAGGCGATCTGCCCAAACGGATAGGTGGACAACAATGTCCGGAAGCGTATAATCGGACACACCTATCCGGTAACCACTGTTTTTTCGGAGGTAACCATGACGCACACGCGTTACTGGGCGATGAGCCTTTCGGTCGCGATCAGCGGCTCGCTCATTGCCATCGACCGGTTTGCTTTCACTCCTAACGACGCGATCTGGATCGCCTTCGGCCTGGCGATCGCCGCTGCCGTCTTCTCCACCACCGCGACCGCCGTGGCGCTCCGGCGCGAGAACCACGCGTTTTCGGGCCTGAGCGCGCTGAGCGTGCTCGTCGCGGTCTGGACAATCCTCGCCAACCGCGTGTTCGCGACCCCGACCGCGCTGTGGATCGGGCTCGCCGGCGGCGTCGCGCTGCTGCTGGTCTCGCTCCGCGCGCTCGCGCTGCACGAGACGACAGTCGAGCGCGTCGTCCACGCGCTCGAACTAGACGGCGCGGGTGAGCCGCTCGCGATCCGGCCGCGTTCGACCGGTTCGACGACCGTCTCGCCCTGGACCGACCAGCTACGCGACAGCTTTGAGATCAGCCGGGCGATGCGGTCCTGGATGTACTGGCTGACCCACACCGGCATCGCGCTCGCGGGCGCGTTCGTCGTGCTCGCGACGTTCGCCTGGCCTGTCGCGACGCAGACCGTGGACCCTCGCTGGATCGCATTCGGCGTCGGCGTCGCCGTCGCCTCGGTCGCCTTGATCTCGCTGTTTGAACGGTCGCTGACCGCGCGCAGCGACGGCCAGACTCCGGCCAGGCTCGCGGCGATTCTCCTCACCGGAGCAAGCGTCGTCGTGGCGGCCGGGCTGATCGTGCTGATGCTCGAGCTCACCGGCTCCGACGCACGCTGGTGGGCCTTCGCCCTGGGCGATGGGCTCGTCGGCATTTCGCTGCTGGCCTCGACCATCCACGAGCTGAGCAGCGAGCGAGTTCGGCACGAACTCGAGGTGGCCCACGCGACCGCCCCGACCGCCGAACCGGCAACCGCGCGGACTAACTAGTCACTCGCTGACGCAGATCCCTCCGGAGGGGCGCCTCCACGAGGCGCCCCTCCGTATGTGGGGCGCGGTGCACGTGACGCGCGTCGACAATCGGGGCATGCGCGAGGATCACTTCGGGCCGGAGGTCGCTCGGTCCTACGACGAAACTGAGGCAGAGATGTTCGACCCGGTCGCCGTCGAGCCGGCGGTCGCGGTGCTTGCCGAGCTGGCCGGTGACGGCCGCGCGCTCGAGTTCGCGATCGGCACCGGCCGGATCGCGCTACCGCTCGCCGCGCGCGGGGTTGACGTGTGCGGAATCGACTTTTCCGATGCGATGGTGGAGCAGCTGCGTGACAAACCCGGCGGGCCCGAACTGCACGTGGCGATCGGCGACATGGCGAGCACGCGAGTCGAGGGAAAGTTCCGGCTCGTCTATCTGGTCTTCAACACGATCGGCAATCTCACGACCCAGGAGGACCAGGTCGCGTGCTTCTCCAACGCGGCCACCCACCTCGAGCCAGGCGGTCGCTTCGTGGTCGAGGTCGGCGTCCCGGAGCTCCGGCGCCTACCGCCGGGGGAGCGCCACATTGTCTTTCACGCCGACGGAGAAAACTGGGGCATCGACGAGTTCGACACCGCTTCCCAGCACCTGGTCTCTCACCACTTCCGTCGGGAAGGCGGCGACCTGCGCCATCGCGCGATCCCCTTCCGCTACGTGTGGCCCGGAGAGCTCGATCTCATGGCGCAACTGGCAGGGATGACACTCGAGTCACGATGGGCCAACTGGCGGCGTGAGCCGTTCGACCACGAGAGCAAGTCGCACGTGTCGGTCTGGCGAAAGACATAAGCCCCTCCGCCTGCTGGTGATCTCACCTCGCCGGCCGGACCGCGATCGTCACCTCGACGAGCGCGCACAGCCTCCCCGCGTCGTCGCGGAACTCGTTTCCCCACGTCCATTCGCGGTCGTCGTGGCCGCGTAGCCTCGCAATCACGTCGAGCGTTCCCTCTGTAACCGGACGTAAGAAGCTCGCATAGTTACTAAGGCCCGATCCGACGTAACCGTCCTCCCATACCCGGCTGACCGTCGCGACCGACGCGACGGTCTCGGCCACGGCCGAGTAGATGCCTCCGTGCAGCAGCCCCAACGGCTGCTTGAGGTTCTCGCGGACAGTGAACCGCACGTGAGCGGACTCCGGACCGAGGTCGACCCACTCCAGACCGAGCCAACCTTCGAAGCTGTTCTCGAACGGGATCACCGGGGATGGGAGCGATGCCCGGTCCCACAAGTCGAGCGGCTCGCTCACGACGCCCCGAGCACGACCGACTTCGTCTCGGTGTAGAAGTCGAACGCCTCCTCCCCGTGCTCCTTGCCGTAGCCGCTCGACTTCCAGCCACCGAACGGCAGCTCGTCGTAGACCTTGGTGCGCGAGTTGATCCAGGTGTATCCCGCTTCGATCCGGGCGGCAGCTGAACGGGCACGTCCCAGGTCGCGCGTCCACACCGAGGAGCCAAGGCCGAACTGCGACGCGTTGGCGCGCTCGATCGCCTCGTCGAGATCCGCGACCCGCCAGATCGGGAGGGCCGGACCGAACACCTCCTCGACCGCCATGGCCGAGTCATGCGGAGGATCGACCACCACCGTGGGCGTGTAGAAGAACCCGTCGGCGAGGTCGGCATCGTCGGGAGGACCGCCGCCGGCGACCAGCTCGCCCCCGGCGTCAACGCTCCCCGCAACCTGCGAGGCGACCTCGGCCCGCTGCTCGTCGGTGTGCATCGGCCCCATCTGCGTCCCGTCCGCGTCGCCCCGGCCCACCTTCAAGCGCCGCGCCTTCACGACCACAGACTCGATCACCTCGTCGGCCACCGATTCGAACACGTACACCCGCTTGATGGCCAGGCACGCCTGCCCGCAGTTGTAGAACCGGCCCATCGACGCCGCGCTGGCCGCGGCGGCCAGGTCGGCGTCGTCGCAGATGATCATCGGGTCAGAGCCGCCCAGCTCCAAGGTCACCCGCTTCATCCCGTGAGCGCACTGGGCCATGATCCGCTCGCCGACCGGCGTCGAGCCCGTGAACGCGATCTTCCGCACCGCCGGATGCGTGACCAGCGCCTCACCCGCCACCGAGCCGTGACCGCTGACCACGTTGAAGACGCCCTCGGGCAGGCCGCCCTCCGCGAGCAGCTCGGCAAACCGCAACGTGGTCAACGGCGTCGTCGCCGCCGGCTTGGCGACGACAGTGTTGCCGGCGACCAACGCGGGCGCGAGCTTGTTGCACAGCAGCGTGGTCGGGAAGTTCCACGGGACGATCGCACCCACGACGCCCAGCGGTCGTCTGAGCACGTACCCCTCGACGCCCGGGTCGAGGTTCGGCGTGTGCGCCCCGCGCAGGGACTTCGACAGGCCGGCGTAGTGCATGAGCGTGTCGATCGCCTTGGTGATCTCGATCCGCGAGTCGCGCAGCGTCTTCCCCTGCTCCCGCGTCAGCAGCGGCACCAACTCGGACACGTGCTCCTCGACGTGGTGGGCGGCGCGCCCCAGGATCTCGCCGCGCTTGGACACGGCGAGCTCGGCCCATGCGCGCTGCGCGCCGGCGGCCGCCTGGACCGCCGCGTCGACGTCGGCCGCCGAAGCCGCCGCGACGCTCGCGAAGACGCGACCGTCGGCCGGGTTGACCACGTCGAGCGAGTCGTCGGCGTTCAGGTGCGGGGCGCCGGCGATGAACGACCCGGGGTGCGTTGTCTCGACGGTGGTCATGCCCCGACGAACTCCGGCTTACGTTTCTCGGCGAATGCGGTGAGACCCTCGTTGGCGTCCTTGGTCCGGAATAGCGCCTCCATCAGCTCGGCCTCGAGGGCTAGCCCGTCATCGAGCGGCATCTGGCCACCCTCGTAAACGCAGCGCTTGATCGCGGCCTGCGCCACGACCGCACCCGCGGCCAACCGCTCCGCGTACTCGCGGACCTTCTTGCCCGCCTCCTCCGGGTCGTAGACCTCGGCCACGAGCCCGATCTGATGCGCCTCCTTGACGCCGTACGTGCGCCCGGTGAGCATCAGCTCGAGCGAGCGGGACGGCCCGATCAGCCGGGTTAGGCGCTGGGTGCCGCCGTTACCAGGCAGGATCCCGAGCGTAACCTCGGGCAGACCCAGCTTGTATGGCCCCTCAGCGGCCAGGCGGACGTCGCACGCGAGCGCGATCTCGAGCCCGCCGCCGAGGGCGTGGCCGGCGATGTAGGCGATCGAAACCTGGGGCGCGGCGGCCATCTTGCGGAACGTCGCCTGGCTGACCCGGATCATCTCCATATTGGCGTCGAGGTCGCCCTCGAGAAAGCGCTTGATGTCGGCGCCGGCGGAGAAGAACTTCGAACTGCCGCTCTGGACGACGACGACGCGAGTCGAGCCCGACAGCGCCTCGTCGACCGCTCCGGCGAACTCGGTCATGAACGCCAGGTCGTATGAGTTGGCCGGCGGATGGTCAAGTGTGACGTAACCGACCGGCCCGTCGCTGGTGAACGTGACAGCCATTTACCCAAGACCTCCCACGACGACCGACTTGATTTCCACGTATGAATCGAGCGCCTCGATCCCGTGCTCCTTGCCGTACCCGGAGGCCTTGACGCCGCCGAACGGCAGCTCGTCGTAGCCGTAGTGGATCTGGTTGACCCATGTCATGCCGGATTCGATCTCCTGCGCGGCGCGATGAATCAGCCGCGAGTCGTGCGTCCAGAGCGACGAGCCGAGTCCGTATGGCGTGTCGTTCGCGCGCGTGATCGCGTCGTCGAAATCGGTGAAGCGGAAGATCGGGAGCACCGGTCCGAACACCTCCTCGCGCGTGAGCTTCGAGTCGTTCGACGGCTCGGCGATGACGGCGGGCTCGAGGAACCAGCCCTTGTCGCTCGCGCCGATGCCGCCTCCGATCAGGAGCTCGCCGCCCTTGGCGATGCCGTCCTCGATCTGCGCGAGCAGCTCGTCGCGGCCGGCTTCCGTGTGGATCGGCCCCATGCGCAGCTTCGGCTTCTCGGCCTTGACGGTGCCGTCGCCCGGCTCGTAACGGCTCACGCGCTCGACCAGCTGCGCGACGAAGTCGTCGTACACCGAGTCGTGCACGAACACGCGCTTGCAGCCCAGGCATGCCTGGCCGGCGTTCCAGTAGCGGCCGATGATCACCGCCTTGACCGCGGCATCGACGTCAGCGTCGGCGCAGATGATCACGGGATCGCTCCCGCCGAGCTCGAGAGTCAGGCGCTTCAGGTCGGGCGCGGCGATCTTCGCGACATGGCGCCCGACCGCGGTCGAACCGGTGAACGCGACGCGCCGGACGTCCGGGTGGGTGACGAGCGCATCGCCGATTTCGCGGCCTCGGCCGGTGACGACGTTGAGCACGCCGTCCGGGAGCCCGGCCTCGGTGAACATCTGGGCTACCTGGAGGGTCGCCAGCGGCGTCGTCGAGGCGGGCTTGGCCACCACGGTGTTGCCGGACGCGATGGCCGGCGCGACCTTCGTCCCGAGCAGCGTGAGCGGAAAGTTGTAGGGCGTGATCGCCGCGCACACGCCCATCGGCCGGCGAATCACCATCCCGTAGGCGGAGCCCAGCGTGCTCGGAAGCTCCTGATAGGCCCCCCGAACCTTGGTCGCCGCCTCGGCGTAGAAGTGAAGGCCGTGGGCCAGATGGCTGACCTCGCCCATCGCCTCGGCGATCGGCTTGCCCTGCTCGGCGGTGAGCGTCGCCGCGAGCTCCTTGGCGTGCTCCTGTACGAGATCCGCTGCCTTGGCCAGCAACGTCGCGCGCTTCTCGACATCGGTCTTTGACCACTCGGCGAACGCTCGCTGGGCGGTCGCCACCGCCAGCTCGACGTCCTCGGGCGAGCCGGCCGGCACGCTGTCGACGATTTCCTCGGTGGCCGGGTTGACGACCTCAAGCCGCTCCTCGTGAGCGGCCGCCTCGCGCCACTCACCTCCGATCAGCATCTCGGGCACGCTGTGTCTCCTCTCGTAGTCTCAGGGAAGTCAGATATCGCTCGCGGAGCTCCTGGTAGTGGGCAGCGGCTCGACCCGTCCAGGCAAGCGCCGAACCCGAAAGCTCCTTCTTTACGCGCGCGGGAACTCCGGCGGCGAGCACGCCGGCCGGGATCTCGGTGCGCTCGGACACGACCGCGCCGGCCGCGACCATGGCGCCGGCGCCGACGCGCGCGTGCTGGAGCACGATCGCGCCCATCCCGATCAGGGCGTGCTCCTCGATCGTGCAGCCCTCGAGCATCGCCCCGTGACCGACGACGACGTCAACCCCGATCACGGTCGGCAGGTCGGTGGCGCAGTGGATCACCGCAGTGTCCTGGATCGAGCTGCCGGCGCCGATCTCGATATGTGAGACGTCGCCCCGGAGCACGGTCCCGAACCAGATGTTCGCGCGATCGCCGACCCTTACGTCGCCAACCAGGACGGCGGTCGGGGCGAGGAAGACATCTTCGCCGATGGTCGGCGACACGCCGTCGAGCTCAACGATCGTGGCCACTTGACCTCACGAACAGGAGACTATACGATGTCGGGCGTTAGTCAAGTGTCACACATGGCTCCCAACGAACTCGCACCCTGGACCGAGCAGCAGGTCCAAGAGCACCTCGCCGCGGGCAAGCTGGTCGAGGGGCTTCAGCACATGTCGCCGAAGTACCTCGAGGGTATGCGGCGAATCCTCACCGTGTCGGCCGACACCGAGTTCGTAAGCGCCCCTGCCTACTTGCGCGCGGCCCAGCACGCGCCCGCTTTGAACAACTTCGGGTCGGCGATGTCGATCATCCAGGACGAGCTCGCGCACGCCCACATCGGCTACCGGTTGCTGGGCGACCTGGGAGTCGACATGGATGAGTTGATCTACGAACGGCCCGCGGGCTCGTTCAAGTACCCGTACGCGTTTGACGTCCCGCTGAACTCCTGGGTCGAGCTCGTGTGCGCCAACGCGCTGTATGACCAGGCCGGATTCGTGCTGCTCTCCGACGTGTACCAGTCGAGCACGTTCGGGCCGTGGAAGCGCGCGCTGGCCAAGGTCGACAAGGAGGAGACGTTCCACCTGCGCCACGGGCGGACGTGGCTGCGCAAGCTTTGCAAGGACCCGGAGGGGAAGGCCGAGGTCCAGGCGGCGATCGACTGGATGTTCATCCTGACGCTCGAGTGGTTCGGGCTGCCCGATTCGCTCAAGCAGCATTCCGAGCAGCTGGACTACGGGTTCAAGGGCAAGTCGAACGATCAACTCCGGCAGTGGTGGATGGGCGAAGTTGTTCCTTTTATGGATGAAATTGGGGTTCGGGTGCCCGCGCGCCGCGCCATCGAGCGAGATGGGTACGTGATCGACTGTCCGTTCCCGGCGGCGTTCGACGAGGAGAAGCGGGAATGGCTGCTCGACGACGGCGCGATCTCGTGGGATCAGGTGTTGGCGCGGTGGCGTGCCCGCGGGCCAATGAACAACGACTACGTGCGCACGTTGCAGCGGGGTTACCAGACGACGTCTTTACGGAAGGCGGCATGACGGGTTCGGTCGAAGCGCGTTTGTGGGAGGCGCTGCGGGGAGTCGAGGATCCCGAGATCCCGGTGTCGGTCGTCGGGATGGGGCTGATCGTGTCGGTGGCGTACCTGGAGTTGGAGCGGCGGGCGAATCTTCAGATCACTTACACCTCGATGGGCTGCCCCGCGATGGAGTTCATCGAGGAGGACATCCGTTCCGCGCTGCTGGCCGACCCGGAGGTGGACTTCGTCGACATCGAGGTCGTGTGGGACCCTGTCTGGACCAAGGCCCGGCTGCGCGACGACGCGCGCTCGAAGATGCGCGAGCTGGGAATCGCGGTATGAGCCGCGCGGGCGAGACCGTATGGGAGGTGTTTGCCCGCAAGGAGTACGCGGAGCCGCTTCACCACGTCGGCACCGTCACCGAGGGGGACGAGGAGCTCGCGGTCGTGTCGGCACGCGCGATCTACGACGAGCAGCCGTGGATCGAGATGATCATCGTGCCCCGGGGCGCGATCCGGGAGGCGATCCGGGCGTGAGCACCGTGCACGTCGATCCGGCGACGGCCACGATGATCTCGCTGATCGGGTCGTTGGCCGACAACAAGAGCGCGCTCGGCCGACGCTACGGCGAGTGGGCGGTCAGCGCGCCGACGATCGAGTCCGCGGTGGCCGCGGCCGCGATGGCGCAGGACGAGCTCGGGCACGCGCGCTCGACCTATCCCGTGTTGGCCAAACTGGGCCTGGATCGGGACGACTCGGGTCTCGACGCGGGCAACCCCCTGCCCATGCTGGCATCCGAGCTTCCGGACTGGGCGTCGTTCATCGCGGCCAACTTGGTGGTGGACGGGGTGTTGACCACGTTCGTGGCCGGCGCACGCGACAGCTCGATCGAGCCGCTGGCCCAGCGGGCGCGCAAGATCCTCCAGGAGGAGGGCGCGCACAAGGTGCACGCGGAGGCGTGGGCGCGGCGGATGGTCGCCGTGGGCGGCCCCGATCTGGAACTGCTGGTGCGCCGGATCGACGAGATGTGGGCGTCGGCGGCGCGGTGGCCGGGGCCGGACTCGGATGCCGGTTATCACGCGGCGATGGATGCCGGGATGGTCCTGTTCAGCCCGCTCTCGATCCGCGACCGGGTGCGCGACTGGCTCACGCCGCTGGTCGCGGGCGTGTCACTCGACGAACCGGAGGACTGGTCGGGTTGGGACGAGCAGACGCGCCGATGACCTGCCCGTTCTGCTCATCTCCTGATGTCGAGATGGTGTCGCCGTGGGGTGGCCAGATGATCACCTCTCAGATGCGCTGCCACGCGTGCAACACGTATTTCGAGGCGATCCGGGACGACTTCGAGGCCGCCGAGCCGTGGACGACCAGCTCCGCCGACGATCGGTAGGCGCGCCGGCGGCGCGCTCGCTGCTGCTCACGATCCTCGGCGAGTTCGTCCTGCCCGGAGGCCAAGCGGTGTGGCAGGAGACGCTCGTCGACGCGCTCGTCTCGGTCGGGTACTCCGAGCAGGCGGCACGGCAGGCACTCGCGCGCAGCGTACGCGGCGGCTGGCTCGCGACCGAGCGGCTTGGACGGCGCGCTCGGGTGTCTTTAAGTGATCGTGCCGCGGACTTCCTGGCCACGGGAGCTTCCCGGATCTATTCGTTCGGGCAAGCGTGGGAGTGGGACGGGCGCTGGCTCGTGCTGATCCTCCGGGTGCCCGAAGCGCGGCGCGAGGTGCGCCATCAGCTCCGTACCAGTCTGGCCTGGGCGGGTCTCGGCTCGATGGGCGGCGGCGTGTGGCTGACGCCCCACGTCGATCGTGAGGCCGAGCTCGCGGCGGTGATTGCCGAGGAGCCGGCCGCAGAAGCAACCTCGTTCGTCGCGTCACTCGGGATGTTGGGACGGGCGGTCGACGTGGTGGCAGCCGCCTGGGACCTTGACGCCGTCCGCGAGCACTATGACGCCTTCATCGAGGACTTCGCCGCGATCAGGCCCTCGTCACCCGAGGCGTCGTTCCGGATGCAGACGCTGCTCGTGCACGCCTGGCGCAAGTTCCCGTTTCTGGATCCGGATCTGCCGGCGGAGCTCCTGCCGGCGGGCTGGCCCCGCCGGCGCGCCCACGAGCTGTTCGCGACTCGTCACGCGCGCTGGAACCAGCCCGCCCAGGATTACTTCGCGCAGCTGGAGTCGGCCCGCCCGCCACGCGCTGCCGCGGCCTAGCTCGTCGGGCCGGGCACTCAGCCGCTAGTTCTGGTTCAGTTCGACGAGCTGTCCGTCGTCGCCGACTGTGACAACCATGACCGGGACGCTGACCGTCGCGGCCCGAGCCGCGAGCCTCGACTCCCAGGCCTCGTCCGTTACGAACCCGGCGGAGCTGACCGTCACCGGCGATGGGTGCCCTTCACTTCGACGGGCTGTCACCTCGAGTGACCTGCGCCGCCCGGATCGGACCGTCCACCGCCGCCCCAGCCCGGTCAGGACCGCGCCGCCGCCGACCAGCGGCAGGAGGGCAAGCCACCCGAGCGAGCCCAGGATGCCCGCGGCGTCGAGCACGAGTACGGGGACGCAAACGAACAGGAGCAGCGCCGCGGTGGCGAACGCGTGCTGGCAGCTCCGGCTCGAGTAGCAACGGCTCTGGTCGGCCCTGCCGGCCGTGACCACGCATCCCAACGCCACCACGAGCGTCCCGACCGTCGCTCCCAACCGCATCCACTCGGTCATGGCCGGATTATCGGCATCGGTTCAAATGGCTATAAGTTGTGGGCGGGCCCATTCGGCCCGAGCTTAGACGTGCGAAGGTCCGCGCCACCAGCGTGGCGCGGACCTTGCACAGCCCCCTCTGCTTTAGGCGGTCAGAACCGGAGCGTCACCTGCTTGCTCATGACCGTCGGCGAGGGGCCGCCGGTCAGTGTTACGTTGATCCAGACCTTCATCGTCTTGTGCTTGGAGGCGAGCGTGCGCCCGGTGCTCGACAGCTTTGCCTTGACCGCTTGCTGCTTGCCGGCCGTGAGCGAGAAGTTGCCCGTGGCGTAGGTGAGGACCTTGGACTTGCCCTTCGCCTTGGCGGCCCGAGCTATCTGGGCGCCGGCGCCCTGCGCCTTGGCGCTCTGGATGCTGACCTTGCCGTCGCAGGACGCGCCACCCGCGTCGCAGCCCAGGTTCACGAGCGCGTTGTTGCCCGACACCCGAGCCGGGGTCTTGCCGGCCGGGAAGTCAAACAGCGGCGTCGCGGTCGGCATGGTCAGTTGCACGGGGGCGGACGGCGAGGTCGAGCCCGATGACTGCGGGACCCAGACGGAGTCCATCGCGACGAGATAGCCGATGCCGTCGTCCGCCAGCTGGGGCTGGCCGGTGTCCTCCATGGCCGGCTCCTCGACGTCGAGGGTGGGCTGATCGTTCTCGGGTGAGAGGTCGGTCTCGTCGGCGGCCGGGACGGGCACGCCGTCCTCGAGCACGGACAGTCCCACCAGGTCGGCCTCATACTGGCCCGGGGCGCCGGTGGAGTTTCCGACCTGCACGGGCAGATTGACCGGCTCGGTGCTGATCGCGTTCGCGGCCGGCGTGAACACGGACGATTGGCCCACGTCGGTGCAGCAGCTGACGTTGTAGTGGACGTACGGCGTGTCGACCTCCTGGAACTCGGCCCGCATGATCACCACCTGCATCGGGCCGGTGACCGCGCCAACCTTGATCATCACCTGGCTGATCGTCCCGTCGCCCGAGGGCGGGAACTGGCCGCCCAGATCGTTGGTCGGGTCACTCGAGGTCCAGGTGCACGAGGGTGCGCCGGTGTAGTCGTTCCCCGGCCACAGGATCAGCGGGTCGACCGTGCAGTCGTTCGTGTTGTCGACGTTGAGGGTCGCCAGGTCGGGGCCGAACGTCGTCGGGCCGCTCGCGGCCCGCGCCACCGTGGCTCCGAACGCCCCGAACGCTCCGAACGCTCCGAACGCTCCGAACGCTCCGAACGCCAGGACCATGGCCACGACGCACGGAAACGCGAGCCTTATCGAAAGAGGCAATCTCATCTCTACTCCTTCTCGAACACGACTTGTCGGTGTTCGATGGTCCCCGAGGCGCGTCACGCCAACGTCACACTCGGCGCCGGCGAGCCGTTTGGGAGATAACTGGCGCTATACGGGAGTTATCTCCCAAGCGGTTGTGAACATCTGAAAATGCGTTTGACGAAGTCGTCTTCGGGAATCCGCGCGCGGGACCCGAAAGAGGTGCCCGTCCGCAACAAACACCGAAAGAGGTGCCCGTCCACAACCAGCACCGACCGCGCGAGTTCCGCAGCACGCTCTGACGCGAACGGGGACCCGGCAGCGGCGGCCGCCAATTAGACCGGCGCTAACCTGGCGCCGGCCACGACCACTCCGGCGACACCCACCTTCCTGAACCTCAAGGGCGGCGCACTCGAGCTGCTCGACATCGCCGGCGACCCTCACCAGGCCGCGCTCGTCCTCCTGCACGAAGGCCTGGGGTCGGTCGGGCTGTGGCGGGGATTCCCGGAGGCGCTCGCGCAGGCAACCGGACGGCGGACGGTGGCCTTCTCGCGCCACGGTCACGGGCAATCCGACCCGCCGGCCACGCCCCGCACTCCGGCGTTCATGCACGAGGAGGCGCTCGGGCTCCTGCCGGCACTGCTCGCGGCCCTCGGCATCGACAGGCCGGTGCTGATCGGACACAGCGACGGCGCGTCGATCGCACTGATCCACGCCGCCCACCATCCCGTCGCCGCCGTCGTCGCTGTCGCCCCTCACGCGTTCGTCGAGGACATGTGCATCGCGGAGATCCGCAAGGCCCGCGAGGCCTATGCCGAAGGCGACCTGCGCGAGCGCCTGGCCCGCCACCATCGCGACCCGGACGCCGCCTTCTTCGGCTGGAACGACGTGTGGCTCGATCCCGCCTTTCCCGAGTGGGACATCACCGGAGAGCTCGACCGGGTCGGCTGCCCGCTGCTGCTGATCCAGGGCGAGCGTGACCAGTACGGGACGCTGGCCCAGCTCGACGCGATCGAGCACCGGGCGCCCGGTCCGGTCAGGCGGGTACATCTGGACTGCCAGCACTCGCCGCCCACGGAGCTCCCGGAGGAGACGATCGAGGCGATCGTCCGGTTCCTGGCCGACCTCGGCCAGCCCGTCAAGGTCGTCGAGGAGTCGTTCGAGACGCCGGCGTCGACCGCGCTGGTCGCCGACTATGTCGCCGAGATCAAGGCGATGTACCCGGAGTGGACTCCCGACGTCCCGCCGCGGATGACCGCGAAAGATGTCGAACCGCCGGCCGGTCGCTGGCTCGTCGCCTACAGAGGCGGGCACGCCGTCGGGTGCGCGGGACTGAAGCGGATCGGGGCCGGGATCGGGGAGATCAAGCGCATATATGTCGCGCCCGAGGCTCGTGGCGCCGCAGTTGCCCGCGCGCTCCTTGGCCGCTTAGAGACCGCGGCCCGCGACGCCGGCTACGACCTGATCCGCCTCGACACGGGTGCAAGGCAACCCGCGTCGGTGGCGCTGTTCACTTCGAGCGGCTATCGGGCGATTCCGGACTACAACGGCAACCCGGTGGCGTCGTACTGGTTCGAGAAGCGACTGGCCTGACCCGCACCACGGGAATATCTAGCTTTGCCCGACGAATAACGGCGGGGGCCCTGGCAATCAGGCGACCGGGTTGAACTTGTAGGCGACGTCCTTCCCCGAGTTGGGCATGAACACGTCGACCATCTGACTCCCGGAACGCTCGAGGCAGTCGACGCCGGGCGGGGCGCATCCGGGATTAGTTCCCGCGATCCGGTAGTAGTGGTGGAAGCCGTCGGAAATGTTCTTCAAGCGCAGCGTCCCGGCGCACCGCGGACCGATCTGCCAGGTGCCCGCCTTTTCGCTTCGATCGACAACAACCACGAACCGCTGGCTCGACCCGCTGGCGCCTGACGATGACACGAGGCCGCTCCACCTACCGACGAGCGATGTTGGGGGTCTCGTAAGGAGATAGACGGCCACGGCGATCCCAACCGCGGCGACGAGCGCCGCTGTCACCACCGATGCGCGAAGGCGAAAATGAGTCACCCGGCGACATCTTAACCGCCCCCCGGGACCTCGATTCAAGAATATGGCTTGCAGACCCCGAAGGTAGAGTCAGACAATGAGCGACGCCCTGATGCCCACGAGGGCGGAGGTCGACATCAGGCCCGTCGACCCGGCAGGAGCCGACGCGCAAAGGTGCATTGCGGCCTACGTCGCCGAGCTCAACCGCCGGTCGGCCCGCGGATATGACCCGGCCAAGGGCGTCTCGGCCGAGCCTCACGAGATGACGCCGCCCGCCGGCCTGTTCCTCATCGCCTACCGGCACGACGAGGCGATTGGCTGCGGCGGCGTCAAGCACCACCCGGGAGCCCCATCGGAGATCAAGCGCATGTGGGTGGCGGATAGCGCGCGCGGCCTCGGCATCGCAAGGACAATGCTCGTGGAGCTGGAAAACGAGGCGGTCCGAAGCGGCGCCACGGTGGCGAGAATCGAGACGAGCGGGCTCCTGTTCGAGGCGATCAGCTTGTACCGCTCGACCGGCTACGTCGAGGTGGCGCCGTTCAACGACGAGCCGTTCGCCGATCACTGGTTCGAGAAGGCGCTTTGACCGCGCGCGTGACGTTCGTCGGGTCCGGTGATGCGTTCGGCGGCGGCGGCCGCTTCCAGGCCTGCCTGCATCTGGACGGTGGCGAGGAGCCGCTGCTGCTCGACTGCGGCGCGACCTCGCTGGTCGCGCTCAAGCGCCTGGGCATCGACCCGCACGCGTTGGGCTGGATCGCCCTCAGCCACCTGCACGGCGATCACTTCGCCGGCGTGCCGTGGCTGACGCTCGCGGGACAGTTCGCCAGGCGAACGAAACCGCTCACCGTCCTTGGCCCGAACGGTGCAGAACGACGCATCCGCGGCACGTTCGAGCTTCTCTATCCGGGCGCGCCCGACGCCGAGCGTCCGTTCGCGACGCGCTTCCTCGAATTCGAGCCGCACGTGCCGCAGGAGTTCGGGCCGGCACGGATCACGGCCTTCCCTGTCGCCCACCCGAGCGCCACCGAGCCCCACGGCCTTCGGGTGCAGTACGCGGGAAAGGTCATCGCCTACTCGGGCGACACCGAGTGGACCGAGACTCTCCCCGCGCTCGCGAGAGGCGCCGACCTGTTCGTATGCGAGTGCAACTTCTTCGACAAGCGGGCGCCCGGCCACCTCGACTACCGGACACTCAGCGAGCACCGCTCCGAGCTCGAGTGCGAGCGCATCGTCCTCACCCATATGAGTGAGGACATGCTGAATCACCTGCCGGAGGTCGAGTTCGAGACCGCTTCCGACGGTGGGGTGATCGACGTTTAGGCGTCTGCGGAAGCGCCCAGCACGTCACGCAGGACGTCGAGCGCGCGTCCCCGGTGGGCGTCGAGCTCGGCCACGAGGCGATCGGGATCGCGCGCGGCGACCGCGGCGAGGATGCGCTCGTGGGCCTTTCCGGCACGGCGGCGCTCCTCCGGCGAGTTGTAGTAGATCGCGCGGTAGGCCTCGGTCGAATCCCACAGCAGCCGGATCATTCGCATCGTATGGGGCCGGTCGGGTCGCTCGAGCAGCGCGAAGTGAAACCGGCGGTTGGCGGCGAGCTCGCGCGCGACGTCACCGGACTCCCCGGCGACCTCGCACTCGTCGGCCGCGGCCCGAACCCGCGTCAGCGCCTCGTCGTCGAGCTCGGGCAACGCGCGCCGCGCCGCCCGCTCCTCGAGCACGCGGCGCAGCTCGTAGATCTCCTCCAGGTCCTCGATCCGCAGCTCGGTCACGAAGTAGCCCCGGCGGGGTCGGTACACGAGCTGGCCCTCCTGCTCGAGCACGCGCAGTGCCTCCCGGACCGGCGCCACGCTGACCCCCAGGCGAAGGGCGACGTCGTCCTGGGTGACGCGCTGGCCCGGACGGAGCGCGCCGGACACGAGCGCGAGGCGGAGGCTCTCGAGCACCTGCTGCGAGGTGGTGGCCGGGCTCGACGATCCCCACGCCCCCGCGGCCGCCGCGCTCATCGGAACGCCTGGATCCCCGTCAGCGCGCCGCCGATCACCAGCGCGTGGACGTCCGCCGTCCCCTCGTAGGTGACGACCGACTCGAGGTTGTTCATGTGACGGATCACCGGATATTCCAGCGTGACGCCGTTCGCGCCGAGCACCTGGCGCGCCGTCCGCGCGACCTCGAGCGCCGCGTTCACGTTCCCGAGCTTGCCCATGCTCACGTGCTCGGTGAGGAGCCGGCCGTCGTCCTTCATCCGGCCGAGATGCAGGGCGAGCAGCGCCGCGCGGTTGACCTCGAGCGCCATGAACGCGAGCTTCTGCTGCTGGATCTGGAACGACGCGATCGGCCGGTCGAACTGCCGGCGCTCGAGGCTGTAGTCGAGCGCGGCCTCGAAGCACGCTCGGGCGGCGCCGGCTGCCCCCCAGACGATCCCATAGCGCGCCTCGTTCAGGCACGACAGCGGCCCGCGCAGGGACTTGGCCTCGGGCAGCATCGCGTCGGCCGGGAGGCGAACCTCGTCGAGCAGCAGCTCGGAGGTCACCGACGCACGCAGCGAGAGCTTGCGGTGGATGTCCTGCGTGGTGAAGCCCTTGGTCCCCTTGGGGACGAGGAACCCGCGGAGGCCTTCGTCGGTGCGCGCCCAGACGACGGCCACGTCGGCCGCGGAGCCGTTGGTGATCCACATCTTCTGTCCGTGCACCACCCAGTCGCTGCCGTCGCGGCGCGCGCGCGTGCGCATCGACCCCGGGTCCGAGCCGGCGTCGGGCTCGGTCAGCCCGAAACACCCGATCGCCTCGCCGGCGGCCATCCGCGGCAGCCACTCCTGCTTCTGCTCCTCCGAGCCCCAGCGGTGGATGGCGTACATGGCGAGCGAACCCTGCACCGAGACGAGACTCCGCACGCCACTGTCGCCCGCCTCGAGCTCCATGCACGCGAGCCCGTACGCCGTGGCGCTCGCGCCGGCGCAGCCGTAGCCCTCGAGATGCATGCCGAGCACGCCGATCTTCCCGAGCTCGGACGCGAGCTCGAGCGGGATGCGCGCCTCCTCGAACCACTCGCCCACGTACGGCAGCACGCGGTCGGCCACGAACGCGCGGACGGTGTCGCGGATGTCGCGCTCCTCGTCGCTGAGCAGCTGATCGAAGCCGAGAAAGTCCTTGGGACGGATCTTCGGCGCAGGTACGGTCGCGGTCATCGACGCGGCTCCTTCTCTTGACCTTCGATTTTCGAGGATCTAAGGTTACCGGGGTCGTCAATGGCTCGTGCAGCGACAACCTCAGCCCCGGGCGCACTGGACGGACTGACGATCCTCGACTTCTCGCGCGTGCTCGCCGGGCCGTTCGCGACGATGATGCTCGGCGACCTGGGGGCCGAGGTGATCAAGGTCGAGCGCCCCGACGGGGGCGACGAGACGCGCGCGTGGGGGCCACCCTTCGACGAGCGCGGCCAGGCGACCTACTTCCTGTCGGTCAACCGCAACAAGCGCTCGCTCGTCCTCGACCTCGGGGACGACAAAGACCTTGATCAAGCGCGCGAACTCGCCCGCAGCGCCGATGTGCTCGTCGAGAACTTCCGCCCCGGGCTGATGGCTGCCAAAAGCCTTGCCTACGAGGACCTCCAGCCGGGCAACCCCGGGCTGGTCTATTGCTCGATCACCGGCTTTGGCCTCGGCCAGGGCGCGCGGCTGCCCGGTTATGACCTGCTCGTCCAGGCCCTCGGCGGGCTGATGAGCATCACGGGCGAGCCCGACCGGGATCCGCAGAAGGTCGGCGTGGCGCTGGTCGACATTCTGACCGGGCTGTTCGCCACGACCGGGATCCTCGCCGCGCTACGCCACCGCGAGCGCTCCGGGAAGGGCCAGAAGGTCGAGGTCAGCCTGCTCGCATCGCTGCTCGCCGCGCTCGTCAATCAGGGTTCGGCCTACACCGTGGCCGGTGTCGTCCCGCACCGGATGGGAAACGCCCATCCGAGCATCGCGCCCTACGAGTTGTTTGAGGCCGGCGACGGACAGCTGGTGATCGCGGTCGGCAACGACCGCCAGTTCCGCGCCCTGTGCGCGGCGATCGACCGACCGGAGCTCGCCGACGACGCCCGCTTCGCCACCAACTCGGAGCGGGTGGCCAATCGCGTGCAGCTGCGCGGGGAGCTCGAGACCGCTTTGCGCGCTCACACGGCGGATCACTGGAGCGAGAAGCTGACCGCGGCGCGGGTGCCCGCCGGCCCGGTCAACGACGTGGGCGCTGCCTTCCGCCTGGCCCAGGAGCTCGGGCTCGATCCGGTGGTCGACGTCGGCGACGGCGAGGGCGACGGGCCGTCGACGCCGCTCACCCGCAACCCGATCACGCTCTCGCGCACCCCGGCGAGCTATCGCGCGGCGCCGCCCGCGCTGGGGTCGTCGGAGGCCTAGACTCCCGTACGTGGCAGAGCGGTCGTTCGCTACCGAGGTTGAGCAGCTGCGACGCGGGGCTGGGAGCACGCTCCGCGTCGAGGGGATTCTGGCCGTGACCAAGGCGCTGCTCCAGTCCGGCGTCGCCTACGTCGGCGGCTACCAGGGGGCACCGATCTCGCATCTGATGGACGTCCTGGGCGACGCCCGCCCGATCCTGGACGAGCTCGGGGTGTATTTCGAGAACAGTGCATCTGAGGCGACCGCCGCGGCGATGCTCGCGGCGTCCGTGCACTACCCGCTGCGGGGTGCCGTCACGTTCAAGTCGACCGTGGGGCTCAACGTCGCCTCGGATGCGCTGGCCAATCTGTCAAGCGGCGGCGTGACGGGCGGAGCGCTGATCATCCTCGGCGAGGACTACGGCGAGGGGTCGAGCATCATGCAGGAGCGCGCCCACGCGTTCGCGATGAAGTCGCAGATGTGGCTGCTCGATCCGCGGCCGAACGTGACCGCCATCGTCGACGCGGTCCAGGACGGCTTCGAGCTGTCGGAGGTCAGTCACACGCCCGTGATGCTCGACCTGCGGCTGCGCTCGTGCCACCTGCACGGCGCGTTCGAGGCGAAGGACAATCGCCGGCCGGCGATGACGGTGCAGGAGGCGATCAAGAGCCCCAAGCGCGACGTGGGCCGGATCGTGCTCCCGCCGGCGAGCTTCGTCCACGAGCAGGAGAAGATCGGTCAGCGGTGGCCCGCGGCGGTTCGCTTCATCAAGGAGCGCGGCCTCAACGAGGTGATCAACAACGACGCCGCCGACGTCGGAATCATCACCCAGGGAGGCCTCTACAACACGGTCAACCGCTCGCTTGAGCTGCTCGGCTGCTCGGATGCCTTCGGCAACACGACGGTGCCGATGTACGTCATGAACGTCACCTACCCGGTGGTCGATGACGAGATCCTCGACTTCTGCGCCGGCAAGCGCGCGGTGCTCCTGGTCGAGGAGGGCCAGCCCGACTACATCGAGCAGAACCTCAACGCGATCCTCCGCCGGAATCACGTCGACACGGAGCTGCACGGCAAGGACATGCTCCCGGTCGCCGGCGAGTACACGTCGGCCGCCGTGACCCGCGGCGTCGGCGAGTTCCTGCGCCGTCTGCTGCCCGATGCGATCCAGCACGAGCCCTCGCTCTTGCGCGACCGGGACGACCCGGCGAGCCCGTTCGCCACCCGCGTCGCGGCGCAGGTCGTGCAGCCCCGGCCGCCCGGGCTGTGCACCGGATGCCCGGAGCGCCCGATCTTCAGCGGCATGAAGCTGGCCGAGCGAGAGACCGGCGAGCACCACGTCAGCGCCGACATCGGCTGTCATCTGTTCGCGATCAACGCGCCGTTCGAGCTGGGCGCGACGACGATGGGCTATGGCCTGGGGTCCGCGGGAGCGGCCGCGCTCAGCGCGCCGGGCGCCGACAACCGGACCGTGGCCTTCATGGGCGACGGTGGGTTCTGGCACAACGGCCTGACCAGCGGCGTCGGGAACGCCGTGTTCAACAAGTCAGACCAGGTGCTCGTGGTCGTCGACAACGCGTACGCCGCCGCCACCGGCGGTCAGGATCTCCTGTCCTCCAAGGCCGACAGTCCGACGCGGTCGACCCAGCACCCGATCGAGCGGGCGGCCCGCGGCGTCGGGGTCGAGTGGGCCAAGACGATCGACAACACGTTCGACGTGGCAAACGTCCGCGACACGTTCATCGAGGCGCTCACCACGGAGGAGCCGGGTCCGAAGCTCCTGGTCATGCAGAGCGAGTGCCAGCTCAACCGTCAGCGCCGGGTGAGGCCCGAGATGCGCCAGGCGCTCAAGGAGGGCAAGCGGGTGACGCGGGAGCGCTTCGGTGTGGACCCGGACACGTGCACCGGAGACCACGCCTGCGTCCGCCTCTCGGGATGTCCCTCGCTCACGATCACCGACAATCCGGACCCGATGCGGACCGACCCGATCGCGACCGTGCTCGACAGCTGCGTCGGGTGCGGCGTGTGCGGCACCAACGCGCACGCCGCGGTCCTCTGCCCGTCGTTCTACCGCTCCGACGTGATCCACAATCCGACGCTGAAGGACAAGCTGACGGCGAAGGTCCGCGCCTGGTGGATGAACAAGGCCTCAGCCGACCTCGAGGAGCACGCAGCGCAGTTCGAGGCCGCCTGATGTCGAGCTGGTCAGAGGGCCGCCGACCAATCACTCTCGCGATCCTCGCCCTCGGCGGCGAGGGCGGCGGCGTCCTGGCCGACTGGATCGTGGCCGCCGCCGAGCGGGCCGGCTACTACGCCCAGAACACCTCGGTCGCCGGCGTGGCCCAGCGCACGGGCGCCACCGTCTACTACGTCGAGCTGTTCCCGCCGAGCTCGAGCGAGAACGGCGGCGCCAACGGCCGCGTCCGCCGCGAGCCGATCATGAGCATCTTCCCCACTCCCGGCGAGGTCGACATCGTCATCACCTCCGAGTTGATGGAGTGCGGACGCGCGATCCAGCGCGGTTTCGCGACGCCCGATCGCACCACGCTGATCACGTCCACCAACCGGGTCTATTCGATCGACGAGAAGATGTCACCGGGCGACGGGCGGGTCGACGACCGCGAGCTGCTGTCGGCGGCCCGGCGATCCTCCCAGCGTCTGATCGCCGCGGACTTCGCCGCCATCGCGCAGCAGGCCGACTCGGTGATCAGCGCCTCGCTGTTCGGAGCATTGGCCGGATCGGGAGCGATCCCACTATCCCGCGAGCAGTTCGAGGCGCCCATCCGGGAGTTCGGCAAGGCGGCCGATCAATCGCTGGCGGCGTTCTCGGCGGGCTTCGACGCGGCCCGCGCACCCGCGCCCGCCTCGACACCGACCAACGGTGACGGTGGACTGGCCGTGAGCACGTGGGCGGGAACGCCCTCGGGGCAGGAAGACGAAAAGGCGGCCGAGGAAACCCGCCGCAACGAACTCGCCGCGTCGGATCCGACCGCGCTGGTCGGGCCCGCGCTGAAGCCCCTGGCCGAGCGCGTTCGCGACATGCCGCCGGCCGCGCGGTCGATGATCCTCCACGGCCTCGTGCGCACCGGCGTCTATCAGGATCTGGGTTACGCGGAGCTCTACTTCGCGCGGGTCGCCCGGTTCGCCGCGGTCGACGCCGATCGCGACGGGGAGGCCCGGCTGACGCGTGAGGCCGCCCGTCACATCGCCCTGTGGATGTGTTACCAGGACACCATTCACGTCGCCCTGCAGAAGACTCGCCGGGCCCGGATGGAGCGTGTCCGCGACGAGGCCAAGGCCAAGCCGGGTCAGTTGCTCGAGGTGCGGGAGTTCCTGCACCCGAGGATCGATGAGGTCACCGACACTCTCCCCACCTGGCTGGGCCGACCGTTGCGTCACTCGAAGACGTTCGCGTCGCTGGTGGGCAGGGTGACCGACAAGGGAATGATCCTCAACACCACCTCGATCAAGGGCTACACGCTGCTGAGCACGATGGCCCGCGTGCGCGCGCTGCGCCCGCGCTCGCTGCGATTCGGACGCGAGCAGAAGGCCATCGACAAATGGATCGATCAGGCGCTCGCGGCCGCGGATGACGGCGACCTCGCGCGTGAGATCGTCGAGTGCCAGCGCGTGCTCAAGGGCTACGGCGCAACCTACGCCCACGGCAGCGAGAGCTTCGAGAAGCTGATGGCGGCAGCGCGCCGGCTGGCCGGAGCGGGCGACGCGGCCGAGCGGCTCGCCGACCTGCGCGCAGCCGCGCTGGCCGACGAGCACGGCCAGGCGCTCGACGCCAAGCTCGCCGAGCACGCCCCCGCCTGAACGCCGCGAACGCGACTCAGCGCGGGACGAACGCGAGCACCCGCGACGGGCTTCCCGTGCCGCCCACGAGCTTCAGCGGCGCGACCACCACCAGCGCCCCGGTCACGGGCAGAGACTCCAGGTTGGCCAGCTGGGTCAGGCCGTAGCGGCCGGCGCCGAGGAGGAAGTTGTGCACGGGAAACGCGGGATCCATGCCACCGGCGGCGCCGGCGTCGATGCCGACCGTCTCGACGCCGAACCCGACAACTGCGGCGTGCTCGGCCAGCCACCTGGCGGCGTCGACGTCGGGGCCGGGCGTGATCGGGCCCTGATCGCCGGCGTTGAGAAAGGCGACCTCGTCCTGAGCGCGCGCGCCCCAGCCGGTGCGGAAGAACAGCCACGATCCTTCAGCGATCGGACCGTGCGCCGCCTCGTGCGCGTCGAGGTCGGTAGCCGTGAGCAGGTAGCCGGGGTCGTCGGCCACCTCCGCGGTCCTGTCGACCACGGTCACCGGTCCGACGAGTCGTGCCGGCGAGACCGATGCCACGTCCTCACCTTCTCTGCCCGTTATCCAGTGAATCGGTGCGTCGAAGTGAGTACCCGTGTGCTCACCGAGCTCGAGTACGTCCCACGCCCACGCGGGACCCTTGTCGTCGAAGTGGCTCAGCGGCCGTCGCGACAGGTGCGGCGTGTTCGCGAAGGGCTCCGGGAGCACCAGCACCGGGGTCGTCTCCGACAGCGGCTGGGTGAGGTCCACGATCTCGACCGTCCCGTCGGCGAGCGCAGTCATGACATCGGAGACGCTGGAGCTGGTCATTCGGGAGTCCTCCTTGGATTGGGGCGGCGCAATCCTACGTGAGCACTGTCTTGTTCGGTCGCCAGCGCTGGGGTGACTCGGGTACGAGGTCGAACGATCTCGGGGGAGCCTTCGACACGTCGGTCCTCCCGTCGTTGGGGCGTCTGGCTCCCGACTGGTAGCTGAGGATCCATGGCGCGTCGTGGGCCTGCTCGGCCGCGGCGTGCAGCGTCCAGTACGGGTCATACAGGTGGGGGCGGCCCAGCGCGCACAAGTCGGCGCGCCCCGACAGGATGATCGTGTTGACGTCCTCGTGGCTCGAGATGGCTCCGACGGCCATGGTTGGGATTCCCACCTCGCGCCGGATCCGGTCCGCGAACGGCGTCTGGTAGCTGCGCCCGTAGGCTGGCGCCTGGTCGGGCCACACCTGGCCGGTGGAGACGTCCAGCAGGTCGCATCCATGCGCTATCAGCAGCCGCGCGAGCGCCACCGCGTCGTCGCCGGTGAAGCCGCCCTCAAACCAGTCGGTGGCCGAGATGCGGACGGACATCGGCTTGTCCGCCGGCCACACCGCGCGACACGCGTCGAACACCTCGAGCGGGAACCGCGCCCGTCCCGCGAGGTCCCCGCCGTACTCGTCGCTGCGCAGGTTGGTCAGTGGTGAGAGGAACGAAGACAGCAGGTAGCCGTGGGCCATGTGAACCTCGAGCAGGTCGAATCCGGCCTGATCGGCTCGGCGGGCGGCGGCGACGAACTCGTCGCGGACCGTGTCCATGTCGGCGCGGTCCATCTCCCGCGGAACCGGGCTGTGCTCGAAGTAGGGCAGCGACGAGGGGGCGATCAGCTCCCACGGATGCTCCAGCGGGACGTGGTCACCCTCCCACAGCACCTTGGTTGCGCCCTTGCGGCCGCTGTGCCCGATCTGGCACCCGATTCGCGCGTTTCCATAGCCGTGAACGAAGTCGGCGATCCGCCGCCAGCCCGCGATCTGATCGTCGCGGTAGAGCCCGCCGCAGCCTGGGGTGATCCGCCCCTGCGCCGAGGTACAGATCATCTCGGTCATCACGAGCCCGGCGCCGCCGATCCCGCGGCTGCCGAGATGCACGAGATGGAAGTCGCCGACGCACCCGTCCTGCGCGACATACATGTCCATGGAAGAGACGACAACTCGATTCTTCAGAGTCAGCCCACGCAGCCGGAACGAGGTGAACATCGGCGGCGGTGGAGGTCCATCCCCGTTGAAGCCCTGGCCCAGCGCGAATGCTACGTCGACGGCCGATACGAATTCGCTGTCGCGCATGCGCAGGTTCTCGTAGGTGATTCGCCGGCTGCGCGTGAGCAGGTTGAACGCGAACTCGTCGACGTCCTGGCCGACGTATCGGGAGATTCCCTCAAACCACTCGAGACTCGCCTGCGCCGCCCGTTGCGTGCTGGCCACGATCGGACGGCGCTCGTCCTCGTAGGCCTGGAGGACCTCGGCGACGGGAGCCCCCGGCCGCGCGTACCGGAATGCCCAGGCCAGGGCGATGGCGTCTTCCATGGCCAGCTTCGTCCCCGAGCCGATCGAGAAGTGCGCGGTGTGCGCGGCGTCGCCGAGTAGGACGGCGTTGCCGTCGTGCCAGTGCTCGTTGCGCACCGTGTTGAAGTTCAGCCACTTGGAGTTGTTGGCCACGAGCTCGTGGCCGTCGAGGACGTCGGCGAACAACCCGCGGCAGAACTCGATGCTGCGCTCGTCACTCTCCCCGGGCATGAGAGTCAGTGCTTCGCTGGCATCGAGGCCCGCACGCCTCCACGTCGCCTCGTCGGTCTCGACGATGAACGTGCTCATCGTCGCGTCGAACGGATAGCAGTGCAACTGGAAGACGCCCCACTCGGTCTCGATGATGTGGAAGGTGAACGCCTCGAACACGAGGTCGGTGCCCAGCCACATGAACTTCGAGTGCCGGCGGTCGATGTGGGGACCGAACGCGCCGGCGCGCGCCTGGCGGGATGCGCTGTTGACCCCGTCGGCGCAGATCACGAGGTCATGGGCGCCGGTCAGTTCGTCCAGGGGCGGGGACTCGGTCAGGAACTCCAGCTCGGCGCCGAGATCGGCCGCGCGGGTTTGCAGGATGCCCAGCAGGTGCTTGCGGCTGAGCGCCGAGAATCCGTGCCCTCCGGAGGTGCGCAGCTCTCCGCGGTAGAAGATGTCGATCTCGCCCCACCGGGCGAAGCTCCGGGTGATCTCGTCATAGGTGATTGGATCGGCGGCCTCGAACGCGACGAGCGTCTCGTCGGAGAACACGACCCCGAACCCAAACGTGTCGTCGGCCGCGTTGCGCTCCCACACCTTCACCTCGTGCCCGAGCCGGCTGAACAGGATGGCCGCGTACAGACCACCGGGCCCGCCTCCCCTGATCGCGATGTTCATGCCTCCTCCTTCTCCCGCGCGGCAAACAGCCCGCGGGCGATGATCTCGCGCTGGATCTCGGACGCACCCTCGTAGATGCGTGGTGCGCGCACCTCGCGGTAGAGCCGCTCGAGCAGGTGTCCCTTTTCGAGCGCGCGCGCCCCGTGAAACTGAACGGCGGCATCGACGGCCTCCTGCGCCACCTCGGTCGCCATCAACTTCGCCATCGCGGCGGCCTGCGTGGTCGGCCGCACGCCGGCGTCGTACGCGGACGCGGCGGCGTGAACGAGCAAGCGCGCCGCCTGCACCCGCGTCGCGACATCGGCCAGGCGATGGGCGATCGCCTGGTTGGCGCGGAGCGGCTTACCGAACGCTTGGCGCTCGCTTACGTAGGCCACGGTCGCGTCGATCGCCGCCTGCGCCATCCCCACCGCGAACGCACCGACGCTGGGGCGGAACATGTCGAGGGTTCGCATGGCCACGGCAAACCCCCGGTCCACTTCGCCGAGCACGTACTCATCCGGGACGTGCACGTCGTCGAACCGCAACCGCCCGATCGGATGCGGGGAGACGAGCTCGATCCGCTCGCCGGTCAGCCCCGGAGCGTCGCCCGGCACGAGGAACGCCGTCAGCCCCCGCGCCCCCGCTCCCTCCGTCGATCGCGCGAACACCGAGTAGACGTCGGCGTCGGGCGCATTCGAGATCCAGGTTTTCACGCCGTTCAGGCGCCAGCCGCCGCCGTTGCGCTCGGCGCGCAGCGCGAGGCCGGCGACGTCGCTGCCCGCCTGCGGCTCCGACAGCGCGAAGCCGGCGGCCGCCTCGCCCCGCGCCACCCGGGGGATCCACTCCTCGATCGCCTCACGCGTGCCGGTCTGCAACACGGGAAAGCTGCCGAGTCCCTGCATGGCGAACGCCGTCTCAGCCTCGGTGCAACCGTGCGCCAGCGACTCCCGGATCAGACACAGCTCGAGCGCGGAGACGTCCGGCCTCCAGCCGTCGCCGTCGTTGGTGAACAGACGTGCCAGCAGGCCCTGATCGCCCAGCGCGACCAGGAGCTCTCGATCCACCATGCCCGTCGGCCCGCGGTCGGCGAGCGGCGCAAACACCTCATGGGCCGCCCGGCGAGTGCTCCTGGCAAGCTGCCGCTGCTCGTCGCTCAGATGCGCGTCGAGAGCGCTCGCGCTCGTCATCCCCGCCCCTCGGGCACAACGGCGACCGCCATCAGCTCGACGAGTGCCTCCTCGTCGAACAGGCGCGTCACGCCGAACAGTCCGCTCGCCGGGTAGTGCCGCCCGAAATGCTTCTGCCAGATCTTGCCCAGCTCGGGCAGCCGGCGCTTGTAGTCCGCGGGGTCCGTCGCGAAGATCTGCATCGACACGATGTCCTCGGGCTCTCCGCCCGCCGTCCGTAGCGCAGCGACCACGTTGCCGGCGGCCACGTCGAACTGCTCGACCAGCGTCGTCCCGGCGATCGTGCCGTCCGGGCGCAGCGCGGTCTGGCCCCCGAGGAACACCAGCCGGCCACCGGGCGCCGCCGCGACGGCGTGGGCGTATCCAACCGGCGTCCCGAGCTCGGGCGTATTGATGATCTCGTTGCCCATGATCAGCGGCCCGTCCACACCGGCGGACGGTTCTCCGTCCAGGCCGCGTAGAACTCGCGGTGATCCTCGGCGCTGAGCAGGAGTGCTTGGTTCGCCGCCTCGAGCTCGATCGCGCTCGACATATCCATGTCCAGCTCGCGCGCGAGCAGCGTTTTGGTCGTGGCGTAGGCCAGCGCCGGCCCGTCCGCCAGGCGCCGGGCGAGCGCCAACGCCCGGTCCATCAACTCGTCGGCGGGCACGACCTCGCTGGCCAGGCCGATCTCAACCGCGCGCTGAGCGGTGATCTTGTCGCCGAGCATGAGCAGCTCGGTGGCCCGGCCAAGACCGACGATGCGAGGCAGCAGATAGCCGGCGCCCATGTCGGCTCCGGACAGGCCGACGCGCGTGAACAGAAAGGCGAACGATGCACTCTCGGACAGAAGGCGAAAGTCGCTGGCCAGAGCGACGACCGTCCCGGCTCCTGCCGCGACGCCGTTGACCGCGGCCACGACCGGGAGGGGGCACTCGCGGATCGCCTTGATGGCCAGGCCGGTCATCCGCGTGAACTCGAGCAGCTCCGCGGGTTTCATCTTCTGGAGCTCTCCGATGATCTCCTCGACGTCCCCGCCCGAGCTGAATCCCTCCCCCTGCCCGGTGATGATCGCCGCGCGAACGTCCCCGCGCAACGGGAGCTCACCGAATAGGTCACGGAGATCCGCGTAGGACTCGAACGTCAGCGGATTGAGCTTCTCGGGCCGGTTGAGGGTGATCCGCGCCACGCCATCCGAGACATCGAAATCGAAGTGACGCCACTCCTGGGTCAGCGATCGCGACGCGCGAAACGGTGTCATACCTGTATTCCTCCTCCGTCGAGGACGATGGTCTGTCCATTGATGGCCTCGGCGCCGGGCGACGCGAGCCAAACCACGGCCTCAGCGACCTCGTCGGGGTCGATCAGGCGTCCCAGCGGCGACAGCCGTGCGAGCGCGTCCAGGCTCTCGGGCAGCGTCCGACCGGTGCGCTCGGCGATCCGGGCCGCGGAGGTCTGGGTCATCTCTGAATCCACGAACGCGGGACAGACCGCGTTCACGGTCACGTGCGTCCCGGCCAGCTCGGCGGCGGCCGATCGGGTCAGTCCGATCGCCGCGTGCTTGGAGGCCGAGTAGGCGCTCGCGTACGGCACGCCAACCCGGCCGCCGGTTGAAGCGACCGTGACGATCCGGCCCGTATCTCGCTCGCGCATTCCGTCGATCACCTCGCGAATGCACAGGAAGGCCGCGGTCGCGTTTACTGCCATCTGTGCGTTCCACGACTCGAGCGTGGTGCGGTGAAGCGGAGCGCTGTCTGACACGCCGGCGCTGTTGACGAGCACGTCCACCGGAGCCAGGTCGCGCATGAGCTCGACAACGGCCGGTTCATCGGTCAGATCGCAGGCGACGCCGCGGACTGCGTCGTGGTGCTCGGCGGCGAGAGCGGCCAGTGCGTCCGGATCCCGGGCCACCGCCACGACATCGTCCCCCAGTGCAGCGAACCGGCTGACGATCGCTCGTCCGATCCCGCCGCTGCCCCCCGTCACGACGACGCACCGCCTCATCTGGTCACCAGCAACATTCTACAGTCCAGCGCGCTTAGGTGTCAACGTTCACCGGGCTGGACCGTGTGCCAGAAGTAGCTAGAGGCGGGAGCCTCGAGCACACCGTAGACCTCGTCGAAACAGGCCACGACCTCGTTGCGAAGCTCGCGCACGTCGTCGACGGCACGGGGCAGCTCGGGGTCGATGAATGGGAAGCCGCGGAACCGATGGAGCATCAACGTCCGGCCCCGGAACGCTTCCTCCGGGGAGAGCCGCGCGCGGACACCCTCCCGCCTGAGGTCAGCGAACTCCCCCAGGAACGCCTGGTAGCGCTCGCGCGTGTCGCCCAGGCGCCACGCCTGCGCGACCAGGGCCACCGGCGGGAGCTCGGGCGACATGCTGCCAACCAGCACCGATGCGTAAGCCTCGATATCGAGCTGGCGCAGGACCTCGCGCACGTCCTGCTCGCGGTCGCGAGCCGCCACCCAGGTCGCGTCCTGCACCGAGCCGAAGCCGAGAAACCTCAGGCGCGAGGCAAACCGCGCCCGCTCGACGCGTTGAGGCTCGGGAATTGCGTGCCAGAGCACGGTCCAGGCCTCGACCGCGGGCTCGGTGCGACCGAACGTGAAAATCCGCCGGTCCCCTTCCCTCAGGAGCGCCTCCGCGCGCTGCGTGGCCGAGTAGAAGGCCCGGCGGCCGACCCGCGTGCGCGCCAGCAGGTCTCGGTTGACCAGGCGGGCCAGGGCCGCCCGCGCGGAGCCGGTACTGAAGTCGAAGCCCTCGAGAATCTCGACCATGCCGCCCGACCACACGCTCTCGCTGGGGCGGCGGACGTGGGCGCCGAAGATCGTGAGGACGAGATCTTGCGGTTGGAGGCCCTCGGTGCCAACCGCGGCCGTCATCGAGGCCCCGGGAACGTCGTTTGCACGCGCCCGTCCGTCAGTCTCCGGGCGCGTTCGAGCCCGTGCTGGTCAGGAGATCGGGGACGGGCGCGAGCGTCTCCAACGCGGCGTCGACGTCCGCATCGACCTGCTCGCGCTGCCTGACCGGGAGGTTCTGAATCGAGACCCAGGCGCCGTTCACCCGGGTCGCATCGATCACGCTCATCAGCTGATCGAGCTCGGCGTTCGCGTTGGCGACCAGGTGCGGCGCGAACAGATCGAGGCCTGGCCCCAGCTCGCCGAGCATCTGCCTTACGGCAACGACATCCGCGGTGATCGACGCCAGGTCGGTGCCGCTGCCGTAGTCGTCGTTGGCCGTGAGCGAGTCGCGAAGCGCGTCCTCGAGCACCTCGTGCGGGCGCAGGAGCCAGTTGCCGATGCTGGTTTTGGTCGCCGGCAGGTAGCTCGACAGCGGCGTCTTGGTCAGCTGCGCGAGCAGCTTCGTCAGCGTCGCGGTGTCGCTCGCCGCGGCGCCCAGGTCGTGGCGTGTCCACAGATCGAACTCGATCCGGTGAAAGCCGGTGAAGCCGGGATCGGCGGTTCCGAGCGGATGGCCGGCGGCCAGGCCGTCGATCTGACCGCCGAGCGCGCCGAACGCGCCGTACGCGCCGTCGTCCTGTCCGATCTCGAGCCACGTCAGGTGCGCGGTCAGCCAGGCCGATTGCGCGGCGGCCAGGTTGCCCGAGCCGATCGCCGCGGACAGGGCGCTGACCTGGGATTTGAGCGTGGATAGCTTGCCCGCGACGTAGGTCCGGTACTCGGAGAGTTCGTGGATCTGGGGCGACAGGTACGAGCAGCCCGTGACCACCCTCTGCACGTTTCCCGTGGGGTCGAGCCACTGCAAGCCGCACGCGGGCGCCGACTCCGACGGCGCGACGACCACGAACACATTGCGGTGGACGGTGAGGGTCGTCGGGATGTTGGTCGGGTAGGTCACCGTCACCGCGCTGACCCCGTCCGGCACGAGCCCGAACGCCGGCGTGCCGGTGACCGACGTGAGGGCAAACGGCGCGCCGGTCGCCGGCGCGCACTCCTGCGTGCGCCCGTTGGCGTAGAGCACGTCGATGCACAGCGCGGTCTGGCGATACTGGCTGTGCAGGAAGGGAAGTGACTCCTGCTCGATCACGCGCTGGACCGACGACAGGCATCGGGCCGGCGCCAGCGGAATCGAGAGCAGGTGCTCGGCGGGCACAAGGTAGATCCGACCGCCGAAGGCAGCGTCGCCGAGAAAGCGCGTGCCCGACATGATTAGCCCGGACGCCTTCAGGCCGGAGACCTGCCCTTTCGTGAGCCGGTCGACGGGTCGCTGCGGATCGCGCAGCAGCGAGTAGCTCGCGGCAACGCTCGCCGGCACCTTGGTCGAGCTGGGAGCCAGCGCGCCTGGGGTTGGGTACGACGAGCACGAGTCGCCCGACGCCGAGGACCCGAGCGGGCCGAGCAGCACGAGCAGAAGTACCGCCACGCCGACGCCGAGGACGCCGGCGATTACCGCGATCGAGGTTGGGCGCCTGGATGCCGGCACTGGGATCAGTCTGCCACCCACACGGGAAAGTCGAGCTAGCCTGATGGGCTGTGCTCGATCGCCGTCAGTTCATCAGGCGCTCCGGCGTGGCCGCGGTCGCGGCTGCCGGACTGGGCGAAGCTCATCTCTCCGATGTCGAAGCCGCCGAGCGTGCGAAGCAGGGGTCGGCGGACCCGATGCAGGCCGACGGTCCGCTCCAGTATGCGGTCACATCGGACCCAGCCGGACATTTGCCGGCCGTGCCGTTCCACGGGCCGTGGCAGGCAGGGATCGTCAATCCGCCCCCGCCGGCCGCCTGCTTCGTCTCGTTAAACGTCACCGCCACCAGCCGCACCGAGCTGATCGACCTGCTCCAGACGCTGACCGCGCGAGCCCGCTTCCTGACCCAGGGCGGCCTGCCGGCCAACCCCGGGCCGGTCCAGCCGCCGTCCGACAGCGGGACGCTCGGCCCAGACATCCCGGCCGACGGGCTGACGGTAACCGTCGGGTTCGGTTCGACCCTGTTCGACGAGCGCTTCGGGATCGCCAACCAGAAGCCGAAGCATCTGGTCGAGATGACGTCATTTCCCAACGACGCCCTCAACCCCAATCTGTGCGGCGGCGACATGATGCTCCAGATTTGTGCGGGCAGCGCCGACACGGCGATCCACGCGCTGCGCGACATCGCCAAGAACACGCGGGGCGGGATGCAGATCCTGTGGCGCATGGACGGCTTCGTCTCCCCTCCGCGGCCGTCCGGAGTCCCCCGCAACCACTTCGGCTTCATGGACGGGATCGCTAACCCCGACATGACCGACCCGGCGGTCGCCAACCGGTTGATGTGGATCGGCTCGGGGATGGGGGAGCCGGACTGGGCGCTCGGCGGCACCTATCACGCTTGCCGGATCATCCGCATGCTGATCGAGTTCTGGGACCGCGTGTCACTGAACGAGCAGCAGACGATGATTGGGCGCTACCGCGCCAGCGGGACCGTGCTCGGCACGCACAGGCTGACCGAGCTGCCCGACTTCGCCGCCGACCCGCACGGCACCACGATCCCGCTCAACGCGCACATCCGGCTGGCCAACCCGCGCACCAAGGCGTCCGAGGACAGTCGCATCTTCCGCCGCGGCTACAACTACGACAACGGCATCGACCTGGCCGGCAACCTCGACGTGGGCTTGGTCTTCAATGCCTTCCAGCAGAACCTCGCGCGCCAGTTCATCGCCACCCAGAACAGGCTCGTGGGCGAGCCGATGGTCGACTACATCTCACCCATCGGTGGCGGTTACTTCTTCGTCCTGCCGGGTGTGACCAACAGCAGCGACTGGTACGCGCGCACGCTGTTCGAGTAACCGCCCGGGGGCGTGTAATTTCCGCCATTAAGACCGGCCCGGGCCGGTTAGGGACGGATTTCCCCCTCGACAGAGGCAGTATCCGTCAGCCGGCGGACGGGACGGCGGTAATGGCGGAAATTGCCCGCCCGCCGGCCCGCGCGCGCGCCCACCCGCGCGCCCCCGCCCGCCCGCCCGCGCCCGCCCGCGCGTCCGCCCGCGCCCACGGCCGCCCGCGCGCCCCCGCCGGCCCGCCCCCGCCGCGGTGGTGGGCGGGGTGGCGCGGACCGGAGACGGTCAGAACCCTCCACCGAGCGCCGTCGTGTAGTGCCACACCCTGCCGCCGTCGGTTGACACGTACGGCCAGGTCACGGCATTCGTCCCGTTGGCGCCGAACGAGTCTTGCGTAAACCACAGCAGCCGCCGGCCGATTCCCGGCACGACCGCCACCGACAGCTCCTGGCTGAATGCCTGCCACCACTGCTTACCGCCGTCGCTCGTCACATCGACGACCTGGCCCGAGCCGTAGAAATAGACGGTGCGGGCGTTCGCGACGCCGATCTCCGTTACGGCCAGGGGCGCCTGCGCGGCGTTCTCGTGCAGGGCCGGACCGAACGTCTTCCACACGGCGCCGCCGTCGGTCGTCTTCGCCGGATACTGAGCCTGGCCGACCGCGCCGAGCGCGAACCCGACCCGTTGGTTGATGAACACGCGCTGTCCGAGTCCCGACGCGGGAACCACCGTGCCCACCTTCGCCGTCAGCGGCCGGTGCTTGAGCAGCCGCGCGGTGATCGTCGCCGGCGGCGTCGGTGCAGCGCCCTGCGCGAGTGGCGTCGCGACCGCTGCGAAGACTCCCAGCAACGCGATCGGGAAAAGCTTGAAAAAGCGACGCATGACTACCTCCCCCATGAGTTACCTACCTAGTACCGCTCAGCATCGCCGCTCGCGCGGTTCGCCGTCAAGCCTCACCGCGGCTGATACCAGTCGATCTCGTACGGCCAGTCGAAGTGGTCGTAGTAGCTGATGTCGTCGCTGGTGAACGAGATGATCGGCACGGCCGAGCCGCGACCGCTCGTGCGCACGAGCTCGATCGTGTCGCGTGAGCTGCCCGGGAACCCGTTCAGAAGAAGATGGCTGCGCACGAACATGACCCACCCACCGCGGGGCGAGAAGCGAGGCGCTTCATCGGTGAGGTCGCTGGCCGGGGGCAGCGACAGCTGCCGGATCCTCGCGCCGCTGCTCGCGCTCAGCAGCCAGATCGAGCGATGCTCGATTCCGAACTCCGCTTTGCTCGTGTTTGCTCCGGCGGCGGCAACCAACCAGCGCGCGCTCGGTGCGCACATGGGCGACACCCAGCTGAGCGCCCGAGCCGGCTGGATCGTGTGCCGGCGCCATCCGGTGGCGGTGGGCGCCACCGACACGAGCTCGCTGTCCATGTTGGTCTGGCGATCCGGTCCGGCGGCGGCGATCAGATCGCTCTCGCACCAGCTCAGGAAGTCGTCGTAGAGCAGCATGTGCGGCACGATCTGAACCGGCGCCCCGCCCGCCGCCGGCACGGCCTCGAGCGGCCAGCCGTCGGCCGCAAGCGAGGCCGAGCACTGATTGGCGGCCCAGAAAAGGAGCCAGCGTCCGTTGGGCGACCAGCCGGCGAAGGTGAAGAACACCCCGCTGCGGCGCACCGCCACCGTGACCGCGCCGGTCCGCACGTTGACCGTGTCGAGCTCGCCGACCGTCCCGGGCTGGCACGCAGAGCGATCTACGGCGACCTGCCGACCGTCTGGCGAGAGCTCGACCGGCTCGCCGTAGTAGTCGTCTGAGATCGGCACCAGGTCCGCCGCGATCACCCGGCGCGGGCCGCCCGGGGTGGCCGAGATCAGCGACCCGTCGCTGTCGATCCCGTAAAGGACGGCTCCCGACCGCCCCCACGCCCACCCGAGCACGCCACGGCCGAGCGGCGTGCGCGCGGCGCCACCGCCGAGCGGCGTGCGCGCGGCGCCACCGCGTACCGGGACGACGACCGGACCGGACGGGGTCCCGCTCGGGGTGCCACCGTAGGCCAGCCATCGACCGTCCGGGCTGAAGCGCACCTCGGTGGCGCCGGGAGCGCTCCGGACGGACGCCCGACATCGCCCAAGGTCGACCAGGTCGAGCCGGCCGCGCGCCACGAAGGCGATCAGGCCGAGTCGCCGGACGGCGCGGGGGCACGAAGACAGCGCCGACCATCCCGGTTTCGCCGCCGCCACGCGCGCCGGCGTCGCGTCCGCGGCCGTCAACCACCATGCCACGCCGACGACGCCACCCACGAGCACCGCCACCGCCGGCCATCGCCGCGCTCTCGTCCTGAACAAACGCATCTTCCTGAACAAACGCACCGCCATCCAATTGTCCGGTGGCGACCGTTTGTGACGAGATAGCAGCCGTCCTCGCGTTGTGACAGCGTGTCTTCGATGCACTGGCTTTCCCGCCGGAGCTCGTCAGTCCTGGCGGTCTTGATTCTCCTCGTCGTGTTCGTCGTCGCGGGCCTGATCGCCGCATGCGGCACGAGCGCACACGAACGCAGCGACAGTGCTGCCGACGCTGCTGCGCCGACCGCGGCAAAAGGCGCGCTCTCGCTGACCGTGGGCAGTCGCACGACCGGCCATCCGATCGCCGCCGGCTTCCTTGGGCTGTCGCTCGAGTACTCGGCCGTCGAGGCGTACGCCGGGCAAGACCCGAACGCGGTCGACCCAGTATTCGCCCAGCTGATCCGCAATCTCTCGCCCGGTCAATCCCCCAGCCTGCGGATCGGCGGCGACACGACCGACTGGACATGGTGGCCGGTGCCCGGAGTGGCCAAACCGGGCGGCATCAAGTACAGCCTGAACGCGAACTTCGCGCACGTGACCGGTGCGCTCGCGCGCGACGTCAACGCCAAGCTGATCATGGGCATCAACCTCGAAGCCGACAGCGCCAAGATCGCCGCCACCGAGGCGCGCGAACTCGAGTCGCAGGTCGGGCCCAGCTCGATCCAGGCGCTCGAGCTCGGCAACGAGCCCGAGCTTTACGGAAGCTTCACGTGGTATACGACCAAGACCGGCCTGCACGTCAAGGGGCGCCCGGCGGGTTATGACTTCGCCGACTACCAGGGCGACTTCTCGAGGATCAGCGCGGCGCTCCCGAAGGTTCCGCTCGCCGGCCCCGCCACGGGTGCACCCAAGTGGATCCCGGAGCTCGGCGCCTTCCTCCCCAAGCATCCGCAGGTCAAGGTGGCCACGCTGCACCGCTATCCCCTCCAGCAGTGCTACATGCCGGCCGCCTCGTCGAAGTACCCGTCGATCGCCCACCTGCTCGCCCCGTCCGCGTCGCAGGGACTCGCCGACAGCGTCGCGCCGTACGTGGGTGTCGCGCACGCGCGACACGTGTCGCTGCGGATCGACGAGATGAACACGGTGTCGTGTGGCGGCGCCCCCGGCGTCAGCAACGCGTTCGTATCCGCGCTGTGGGCGCTCGATGCGACCTTCCAGATGGCCAGGGTGGGCGTCGACGGCGTCAACTTCCACACCTATCCGGGCGCTCCCTACGAGCTGTTCAACTTCAAGCGCCAGAACGGACGCTGGCAGGGGTTCGTCGCGCCCGAGTACTACGGCCTGATGATGTTCGCCCAGGCGGCGCCGGCCGGGTCGAGCCTGCTGCGCCTGTCCGGGTCGCTTGGCAGCGTCCGGGCATGGGCCACCCGGGCCCCCGACGGCACGATCCACATCGTGCTGATCAACGATTACGCCGGGCAGTCGCGGACGGTGGCGGTGCGGATCGCCGGCGCCGGCCAGCCGGCGGTGCTCGAGCGCCTGCAGGCCAAGAGCCTGTCCGCCACCACCGGCGTAACGCTCGGCGGACAGACCTTCGGCAGCGCGACCAAGACCGGCATGCTGGCCGGACGCTCGACGCTCACCAACGTCAGCCAGACGGGCGGCGCCTATGTGGTACGCGTGCCGCAGGGGAGCGCGGCGATGCTCACGCTGACGCCTCCGCCGGCCGGCTGACGCGCGCCGCCGCCCGCGTGTGGGCGAAGTCCCGGGAGCGGATCAGCGCGAGCGAGGCGATCCCGCCGACCAGGGCGACCGCGCCGGTGACGAGCAGCAGCTCGTTCAGCCCGGACGCGAACGCGGAATGTGCCGCGGCCTCGAGCCTTGCCCGCTGAGCCGGGGGAGCGGTGGCGAGCACCGCGCTGAAGTTCCCCTGCTGCACCTGCGCCGCGATCGCGGACGCATGCCCGGCGAGCGCCGGCACGCCAGCCAGCCCGTGCTCGAGGCTGCGGCGCAACGCCGAGGTGAAGAGCGTCCCGAGCGCCGCCGTGGCGACGGCTATCCCAACCTGGCGGAAGGTCGAGTTGACCCCCGAGGCCATGCCGGCCTGCTCCGGCTCGACGACGCCGATCGCGGTCGAGGCCAACGGCGGGTTGACCATGCCGGCGCCGATCCCCGCCACCAGGAAGCCCGGGATCAGATGGGTCCACGCGCTCGTGCCCTTCAGTCCCGCCATCAACGCGAGCCCGATGCCGACGAGCACGAGTCCGGGACCGATCAGCCACCGCACCGGTACGTGCGAGCTCAGGCGTCCCGACGCCGTCGCCGCGACGAACATGCCCGCGGTGATCAGGAGCAGCCGCACGCCCGTCGCGGACGCGGAGAAGCCGAGACCGTCCTGGAGGTACAGCACCAGGTAGAGCAGCATCGCGAACAGGGACCCGTTCATCGTGAAGGCGGCGATCGAGCCGCCCACGAAGGTCGGGGTGCGCAGCAGCCCGAGATCGAACATCGGATGCTTGGACCGCGCCTCAGCGAGCACGAACGCCACCAGCAGCACGCATCCGCCGGCCAGGCAGGCCAGCACGCCGGTGTCGCCCCACCCATGGCTGGATACGCGGATGAACCCGTAGACCAGGCTGACCAGCCCGGCGGTGAGCAGCACGAACCCGGACCAGTCGGGAGGCGTCGCGACCGACGCACGCGACTCATCCACGCGCGTACGCGTAGCGATCGTGGCCACGATCCCGATCGGGACGTTGACCAGGAAGATCCCGCGCCAGCTGATGCCGCTCGTGATCACACCACCCAAGATCGGGCCGAGCGCGACGGCGACGCCGGTGGTCGCGCCCCATACCCCGAACGCCACGCCGCGTTCGCGGCCGTGAAAGCTGCCGGCCAGCAACGCGAGCGAGGTCGAGAAGATGGTCGCGCCGCCCACGCCCTGGGCGGCCCGGGAGATGACGAGCATCGTCGGCGACTGAGCGAGTCCGCAGGCCAGTGACCCGGCGGTGAAGATGACGAGGCCGGCGCTGAACAGCAGCCGGCGTCCGTAGCGGTCGGCGAGCGCGCCGGTCGTGAGCAGGAGCGAGGCGAGCGTCAGCGCGTAGGCCGAGACCGTCCACTGAAGGTCGCTGAAGCCGGCGTGGAACTCGCGCTGGATGTCGGGCAGCGCGACGACGACGATCGTCAGGTCGAGCAGCAGCATGAACGTGCCGGCGCAGACCACGAGCAGGGTCCACCATTTCCTATCCATCGGAGTCCTCCTTTCGGCAAATCAAGGTTGCATCACCAGAATCGTCCGGCGATCCGATAATGTCCAGTGAAACGGCCATAGGTGCCGAATCTCGACATGAAAGATCCACTCCTCGACGATATCGACCGCAAACTGATCCACGCGTTGTCGGTCGACGCGCGCGCTCCCTTCCGCACCCTGGGCGAGGTGTGCGGCTGCTCGGACCAGACCGCCGCCCGGCGCTACCGCCGCTTGCAGGAGGTGGCCGCCCTCCGCGTGGTGGGCGACGTCGAGGCCTTCCGGGTGGGGTGGGACGACTGGCTCCTGCGACTTCAGTGCACGCCGGCGGGGACGACCCCCGTGGCCGAGGCGCTCAGCCGCCGCCCTGACACGCGCTGGGTCCAGCTCGCCTCGGGCGGCACCGAGATCGTGTGTGTGCTTCAGGCCCGGACGCCCGAGCAGCGCGACGCGCTCCTGCTCAAGGGGCTCCCGGGGAGCCGGCACGTCGTCCAGGTCGCCGCGCACCTGATGCTCGAGGCCTACAGCCCCGAGACCTGGGGCGGAATCACCTCGACCCTGACCCCGGCCGAACTGGCCAGGCTCTGCCCGCCAAGAGTCGACTCGGACGGCGCGCCGGTCGCGCTCGACGAACTCGACCACGAGCTGCTGACCCACCTGGGCGAGGATGGCCGCGCCTCCCACAGCCAGATCGCGGCGGCCATCCATACGCATGAATCCACGGTGCGCCGGCGGATCGACGAGCTCCGCCGCGCCGGCGCACTCGTTTTCGAGATCGATATCGACACTCGGGCCCTGGGGATGAACACCCACGCCTACCTGTGGCTGTCGGTGGCGCCGAGCGAGCTCGAGTCCGTGGGCACGGCGCTGGCCACGCATCCCGAGGTCGCCTACGCCGGGGCCACGACGGGGCGCACGAACCTGTTCGCCAGCGTGGTCTTCACCGACTCACGCCACATGTACGAGTACCTGAACCGGCGTCTGGCCACCCTGCCCGGGATCCACTCGGTCGAGGCCGCGCCGTCGATCCGCACGCTCAAACGAACCGGCGCAGCGCCTCCACTCCGTCCCACACGTCCACGAACCGGGTCGTGAGCGGGGAGAGCCCGAATCGGATCACGTCGGGTCTCCGGAAGTCGGGGATCACGCCGTCCGCGACCAACCGCGCGCACAGCTCTCGCGCGTTCGGATGCGCGAGCGCCACGTGTGCCCCGCGCCGCGCCGCCTCTCTCGGCGAGGCCACCGACACCCCCCGTGGCGCCAGAACCGCGTCCGCCAGCGCGACGGCGAATTCCGTCAATTCCACGCCCTTGGCCCGGATCTCCTCGATCCCGGCCTCGGCTACCAGTCGCACGCCTTCATCGACGGCGACAAGCGAAAGAATAGGCGGCGTGCCGGACAGAAAGCCCTGCATTCCGCGCACAACCTCGTACCCCGGCGCCATCTCGAACGGGTCGCGCCGGCCCAGCCAGCCCCAGATCGGCTGGCGCAGCTCCGACTGTAGATCGCGGCGCACATACATGTACGCGGGCGCTCCCGGACCGGCATTCAGATATTTATAGGTGCACCCGACCGCCAGGCCGGCGTGGTCTCCATCGAGCGAGAGCTTCACGGAGCCGGCGCTGTGACTGAGGTCCCACAGCATCAGCGCGCCGGCGTCCTCGACGATCCGGCTGATCGCGGCCATGTCGGCAACATGCGCCGAGCGGTAGGAGACGTGCGAGAAGGTGACGAGCGCGGTCTGCGGCCCTACCAGCGACGCGACGCTGGCAGGGTCGGGACCGCCGGCGCGATCGCCCTCGAGCCACACCAGCTCGAGGCCCCGCGCGGCGGCCAGCCCCTCGAGCACATAGCGGTCGGTCGGAAAGTTGTCGACGTCGGTGAGGATTTGGCCCCGGCCGGGGCGAGCGTCCAGCGCGGCGCTCGCCAGCTTGTAGAAGCACACCGTGGTCGAGTCGCCGATCACGGTCTGGCCGGGCGCGGCTCCCAACACCGCGGATCCGAGGCGGTCGCCGATCTCGAGCGGCAACTCGAGCCATCCCTCATCCCAGCCGCGGATACCCCGCGCTCCCCACTGCGCGACGATGTTCTCGAGGCGGGGCACCGTCGCCCGCGGCAGGCAGCCGAGCGAGTTGCCGTCCAGGTACACGACCTCGGGGTCGATCACGAACCGCTCGCGGAACCCGCGCAGGGGATCGCGCGCGTCGAGCTCGGCCGCGGCCTCGCGGCTCAGCGCCTGGGTGTGATCGTTCGCGATCGGGTCAGGCCTTCCGACGCTGGCGGCTCGCCCGTCCACGGTTGCGGTGGGGCCCCGGGGCGGGCGGCTCGGGCACGTCGGCGGGCGACTGGAAGAGCATCAGGACGACGGTGGCCTCCTGCTCGTCGGCGTGGTCGGCGCGGGCGAGCCGCTGTTTGCTCGCCGCCTCGATCTTGGCGATGCGACCGAGCAGGGCGTCGAGCTCACGCGCCAGCGCCTGCCAGCCCTTGCTATCGACGGTGACCGGGCTGCGCGTGATGTGTGCCTCGGCGGCGTTGAATCCGCCCTCGGAGGCGCTGGCCGTGACATACGCGCCGACCTGGTCAACCGCGGCCTTGATCGAGGCGTCCTTGACGATCTTGGGGAGCTTGCCCCAGGCGGCGTTGGTGATACGGGGCCGCCCCGTCGAGACGTAGTAATGCTCGACCGCGCCCCGCCGGGGCTCGCGCTTGACGAGTTTGAGAAGTCCGAGCGCCTCGAGGCGCCGGACGTGATAGCTGACGACGCCGAGCGAGGCGTCGAGCTCGCCGGCCAGCTCGCTGGGGCTCGCGGTGCGACCCTCGAGCGCGGCCAGGATGCGCGTGCGCAGAGGATGCGCCAGCGCCTTCGCCAGGTCGGGATCGGTGATGTCATGCCATGGCTTCACGGCGGCGTCTGACCTCGCATGGCGACGCTAGCGTCCCAGGTACGCGCGCTTGAGCTCGTCGTGATGGAGCAGCTCGGACGCCGAGCCGTCGAGCACGATGTGCCCGGTCGCGAGCACGTACCCGCGATCGGCGATCGACAGCGCCATGGTCGCGTTCTGCTCGACCATCAGGATCGCCACACCGGAGTCGTGAACCTCCTTGATGATCCGGAAGTTCTGCTGCACGAGCGCCGGCGAGAGGCCCATCGACGGCTCGTCCATCAGCAACAGCCGCGGCCTTGACATCAACGCGCGACCCATTGCCACCATCTGCTGCTCGCCCCCGGACAGCGTTCCGGCCAGCTGGTTCTTGCGCTCTTCCAGCCGCGGGAACAGCGTATGGACGCGCTCGAGGTCGGCATCGAACGTGCTGCCGTCCTGGAGCACGGCACCAAGCTCGAGGTTCTCTCGCACGGTCATCTGCCCGAACAGCCGGCGGTTCTCCGGGACGATGGCCAGCCCACCGGCGATTCGCTGGGCGACCGGCCAGCGGCTGACATCCCGGCCCTGGAGCAGCACGCGCCCGGCGCGCGGGCGGACGATCCCGAGGATCGTCTTCAGCGTGGTCGACTTTCCCGATGCGTTGCCTCCCAGCAGGCACACGAGCTCGCCGGCGTCGACCGACAGCGCGACCCCCTGGAGGATCCGCATCTGGCCGTAGTACGTCGTGACGTTTTCGAGCTCGAGCAACAAAGGACTACAGATGGTCGGCGGTGCCTGAGGGCGGCGCATTGGCTTCAGCCAGCGCCTCCGGGTCGCGACCGAGGTACGCCTCGACCACGGCCGGGTGGGTCGCCACCGCGTCGAACGATCCCTCCGTGATCTTGACGCCGTGGTCGAGCGCCACGACACGGTCGGAGATCCCCTCGACGACGTGCATGTCGTGCTCGATCACCAGGATGGCCAGACCGAGCTCGTCGCGCAGCCGGCCGATCACCTCGGTTACCTCGAGCGTCTCGTTCGGGTTCATGCCGGCGGCCGGCTCGTCGAGCAGCAGCAGCCGGGGGCGCGTGGCCAGCGCGCGGGCGATCTCGAGCCGCCGGCGGTTCGCGTAGGAGAGCACGTAGGCCGGCTGGTTCCAGCGGTAGCCCTTGAGTCGTTCGCCGAAGAACGACAGCACCTCCTCGGCGAGCTCGTCGACCTCGCGCTCCTCGCGACGCGCGCGCGGCAGGCGGAGGATCGACTCCGGAGGCGAGGCCTTGGTGTGACCGTAGGTGGCAGCTTTGACGTTCTCCTTGACCGTCATGTTCTGAAACAGGCGCAGACTCTGGAACGTGCGGGCGATCCCGAGACGGGTGATCCGGAATTGGCGCTTTCCGGAGATGCTCTGCCCGGCGAACCGCACGTCACCCGAGGTCGGCTTGTAGACGCCGGTGATCACGTTGAACACCGACGTCTTGCCGGCGCCGTTGGGCCCGATCACGCTGACGATCTCGCGCTCGGCGACCTGGAGGTCGAGCTCGGTCAGGGCCTTGAGCCCTCCGAACGACAGCGAGAGCTTGTCGAGCTCGAGCAAGGGCGGCCTCGCTGCGGCACCGTCGGTCATGGGCTCACACCATCTCGATGCGTCGAGCTCCGAGCAGCCCGTTGGGCCGTGCCGCCATCGTCACGATCAGGATCACGCCGAGCATTATCTGCGTCGTGATCGCCGGGTTGACGATCAGCCGCGACTCCCAGCAGCACGCCGCCAGGTACACCGTCGGCACGACGAGCGCGAGGCGCACGACTCCCTGCACGCGAACGAGCACGAGGACGAGGCAGATGACCAGGATGAACAGGATGTTCCCGTAGCCGGTGGCATCGGCAGGGACGATCACCCAGTGCTTGACCGCCGATCCGATCCAGCCGCTGCTGCCCGGATGGCCGGCCGTGGCCGAGCTCGAGATCGCCCCCACGATCGCGTGTGCGGCGAAACCGAGCACGACGATGCCGGCGAGCACGGCCCCGAGCTTCCACCACGGCCTGATCTTCCAGAACAGCGTGAGCAGGATCAGGCCGTAGAACAGGTAGCCGGCGTCGGTCGGGCTTCCCAGCATCTGCTCGAGCGCCCACACGATGATCCCGCCGGCGATCGCCCCCGCGATGCTGCCGGCGCCGCCCAACACGAGGCAGGCGAAGATCAGGATGAGGATGTTCTCGGTGAAGTTGGTCGGGAATACACTCGATGTCTGGGCAGCGAACAGCGTGCCTCCGAGGGCGCCGATCGCGGCGCTGAAGCTGAACGCCATCACCTTGAGCTTGTTGACCGGGATCGTCATCGCCGACGCGGCCAGCGGATCGTCACGCAGCGCGCGCCAGGCGCGTCCGGTTCGCGAGGTGTCGAGCAGGTGCAGGAGCGCGGCCAGCCCGGCCACGACGATCAGCGCGACGATGTAGTAGCCGCGCGGGCTGGAGACGTTGCCGCTGAGGCCGTGCAGCGGGTCGATCGAGTAGATGCCGTTGACGCCTCCCAGCGTCCCCGGGTCGACGTTGTTGACCACTTCGAAGAACGCCTGGCCGACGAACAGCGTCACGATCGCGAGGTAATCGCCTTCGAGTCGCAGCGCAATCAGGCCGATGACCACGCCGACCAGGCCGCCGGCGATGACCACGATCGGGATCGACTCGAACGCCGCCAGGTGGGCGCCGCCCATGCCGCCCGTGCCGAGCGCCGAGGAGGAGAAGATCGCGTACCCGTACGCGCCAAAGCCGACGAACGCGATGTAGCCGAGGTCGAGCAGTCCCGACCAGCCTGCGGCGATGTTCAGCCCGAGCGAGAGGATCGCGTAGAGCAGGCACGTGAAGCCGATCGTGAGCAGGTTGACGTTGCCGGTCGAGAGACCGAAAGCGAGGCCCAACAGCGCCGCGAGCGCCAGCCGGGGCCACCAGCCGACGCGCGCGTCGAGCTCGGAGAGGACGCGCCGCGCGCCCGTGCCTTGGTCGCGGCGTTCGCCGGACTGGGCGACCCACTCGTCGACGCCGATCTGGGGCATCAGACCTTCTGGAGCGCGCGACGACCGAAGATCCCGGTCGGGCGCACGAGCATCGTCACGATCAGGATCCCGAACACGATCAGGTCCGAGTACTTCTCAGAGATATAGCTCAGACTGAACGCCTCGCACAGGCCGATGAAGAGGCCGCCGACCATCGCACCCGTGATGCTGCCGATGCCGCCCACCACCGCGGCCGTGAACGCCTTGAGCCCGGCCAGGAAGCCGATCGTGTTCGAGATCGATTGGAACTCGAGACCGGACATCACGCCCGCGACGCCCGCGATTACCGAGCCGATGAAGAAGGTCAGCGCGATCGTCCGGTCGACGTTGATCCCGAGCATTTCGGCCGCCTCCCGATCGGACGCCACCGCGCGCATCGACTTGCCCAGCGTGGTGCGATTGACGATCTGAAGGAGCGCAAAGCAGATCAGCCCGGTGAGAACGAAGATCGTGATCTCGACGCTGTCGATGTGTGCGCCGGCGATGTGGATCCCGTTCGTGTCCGAGATGAAGTCCGTCGTGTTGTAGCTGCGCACGAAGCCGCCGAACAGCAACAGGACGGTGTTCTCGAGTACGAACGACACGCCGAGCGCGGTGATCAATGGGGCTATTCGGGGCGCGTCGCGGAGCGGGCGGTAGGCGAACCGCTCGATTGCGACTCCGAGCAAGCCCGTCCCGAGCCCAGCGATCACGAGCATCAGGACGATCAGCAACGGCACCGGGATCGATAGGTGGTTCGGTCCGCCGAACCACTGGATCACGAAGTAGCCGACGTAGGCCCCGACCATGTAGACGTCGCCGTGCGCGAAGTTGAGCAGCTTGAGGACGCCGTAGACCATCGTGTAGCCGAGCGCGATCAGCGCGTAGAGGCTGCCCGTTACGAGCCCGTTGACGAGTGTTTGGATGAAGACCTGCACGCTGGAGTGCCCCTTGTTCGTCCTAGACAGCTGACGGCGCCACCCGCGGAGTATCGCGGGCGGCGCCGCCGAGGACTACTAAGGCGCCGCCGTCAGGCGCCGCCGACGAATCCTGAGGCGCCGCCGTCAGGCGCCGCCGACCAATCTGATCTTCTCTCTGTCACTTCGGGGGGATCTCTACGTACTTGCCTGCGCTGTTGATGTGGAACAGGTAGCCGTAGTTGCCCGCCAGGTCGCCGTTGGAGGCAAACGCGACGGGAATCCCGAGCGGGTTCGCGTTGGCCGCGATGTTCGTCGTCTTGATCGCCGCCAGCACGTTCGAGCGGCTCGGCGTCTGACCCGCCTTGCAGACCGACGCGATCGCCTTCATGGCCACGTCGGCGGCCTCGTAGGTGGGCAGGCCGAATGCCCCGTACGGACCGTACTTGGCCACGCCGGTGACGATCGACTTGTCGAGCGGGCTCGGGTTGCCCGAGATGTCGGGGCCGAACGCCGACACGTAGCTGCCCGGGATGTTGAACTGCGACGGCGAGTTGTCGCCGTCGGTCCCGAACAGAATCGTCGACTTGCCCGCCGCCTTGGCGTCGAGCCCGAACTGCTGCGCCTGCGTCGCCGTCTGCCAGGGCACGACGGCCACGCCGTCGGCGGAGGTCAGGTGCGAGGTGACCAGCGACTTGAGCGCCGCGGCCAGCGTTGCGCCGGTGTCGGTGCCGTTGAGGGTCTGGTGGTCGGTCGGGATCCCGGCCTTCTTGAAGATCGGGAGCATCACGTTGA
>Ga0335074_10000334_pt1 | contig 70376 bp, 68 predicted proteins | sample Lox_Sample_23_FD_206715 | JGI IMG/M metagenome (GOLD analysis project Ga0335074, IMG submission 206715) | Soil microbial communities from Loxahatchee National Wildlife Refuge, Florida, United States - Lox_Sample_2.3 | ecosystem: Environmental > Terrestrial > Soil > Wetlands | place: USA...
CGTAATATCCCTGCACCTCCTTGTACAGCGCCCACACCTGCGGAATCTTCGTCACATCCGGATTCACCGTCTCGCGCAGAATCTGCCGCTGATCCGCAACAATCTTCTCCAGCAGTTGCGTGTTCCCCGCATCCGACATCGGCGTGTCGTTCTCGCCGCGCATCCCCAGCGTCACAACCTCCTCGTAGTTCTTGTCGCGCTCCATCCCCTTGCGCCAGAACTCATCAATCTCCTTCTGATTCGTCACATAATTCCACGGTCCATGGTCACCGCGCGTCCACTCCTTCTCCGCGCGCATCATCGGTTCCTCATGCGACGTCCCCATCACAATCCCGTACTCATCCGCCAGCTTCGGATTCTCCGGATCATCCTCCGCAAACGCGTTGTTCCACATCGCCGGCCACAGAAAGTTCGCCTTCAGCCGCAGCAGCAGCTCGAACACCTTCGTATAAAACTCGTGGTTCATCGTGCCGAACTTCTCCTTCGTCCAGCCCGACAAACATGGCGCCTCATCGTTGAAGAAGATCCCGCGATACTTCACCGCCGGCACCGGCTGCACCACCCTGCGCGGCATCACGTACAGCGCGTCCTGGTGCGGCACCCGCACATCCGCCCACCAGTACCACGGCGAAACCCCAATCTGCTCGCTCAGGTCGTAGATCCCATAGATCGTCCCGCGCTTATCGGCTCCCGCAATCACCAGCGCGCGCTTCACGCCCGGCATTGGCCGCTCCACAATCGTCGTCACGGCCGACTCCCACTTTCCCCTAACATCGCTCACGTCGATCTTGTGCCGTCGAATCAGTTCATCGATCAGCGGGCTCTTCCCGATCGTCCCGATCAGCACGACATTCTCGCCCTGAACCGCCGTGGAGTTCCTCTCCGGCTCGGTCACCACCGCTGCGGCATGACCTGTGACCCGATCCACATCCGCGCTCAGATCGCCCACCGCACGCACCACCCCCGGCCAGTCCGCTTCGCTCACCACCAGAGACGCAGCTTTTCCATTGGCCTCCAGAACAAACCCGCCCTGGACCGCCGTCGAACTAACGTACTTCCGCTCTCCCAGCGCCCAAATCCTTACTGGAATCATCATCGCAACTGCAATCCAGACCCCGAACCGAACTCTCACGCTTCAACCTCGTACGTCGTCGTTGCGAGGAACCTTACACCTCGGGGATAGTTTGTGTCTCGAACAAAATGCAGAACTCATTCGAACTTCGGGATTCGAAGCTCAAAACTGAACGGAACTCCTCACCCGCTCGCTCGCGCATGTTACGTTCCACTTCAATGCCGCCCGTCGCCAATCCTCCGGCCAACAATCCGCCATTCCGCCGCGCCCGCAAGCCCAAACCCACCGGCCTTCGTCTCCTTCCGCTCGTCGCCGCTATCTACTTCATGGTCTCCGGCGGCCCTTACGGCCTCGAAGACATCATCGGCATGGCCGGCTTCGGCCGCGCGCTCCTTCTCCTCGCCATCGTCCCCATCCTCTGGAGCCTGCCCACCGCGCTCATGGTCGGCGAGCTCGCCTCCGCCATTCCCGACGAAGGCGGCTTCTACGTCTGGGCCCACCGCGCCCTCGGCCGCTTCTGGGGTTTCCAGGTCGCCTGGCTGTCGCTCGCGTCCAGCGTCTTCGACATGGCCATCTACCCCACCACCGTCTCGCTCTACCTCATGACCGTCTTCCCCGAGCTCCGGCACGGTCACTACGCGCTTATGTTCAAACTCTCCATTGTCATCATCGCCACCCTCTGGAACCTTCGCGGTGCGGTCTCCGTCGGCCACGGCTCCGTGCGCATGATGGCCATCTCGCTCGCGCCGTTCGCCGTCATGCTCGTCATCGCTCTATGGCGAATTGCGCACGGCGGCCTGCATCTCGCAGCTGGCGGTCAGACCCTCACCTACGACCTCGGCGGCGCCCTCTCCGTCACCATGTGGAACTACATGGGCTGGGACAACGCCTCCACCATCGCGCAGGAGGTCGAAAACCCGCAGCGCGATTACCCTCGCGCCATGTTCGTCTCCGCGCTCACCGTCATGTGCGTCTACACGCTGCCGCTGCTCGCCGTCTGGGCCGTCGGCATTCCTGCCGCGCGCTTTTCTACAGGTGCGTGGGCGGATGCGGCCGGGCTTCTCGGCGGTTCCGTGCTCGCGATGGCCGTTGTCTTCGCCGGCTCGCTCGACGGCCTCGGCACCTTCAACGCGCTCACGCTCACCCTCACACGCCTGCCCTACGCGATGGCCGAAGACCGCTTGCTTCCGCGCATCCTCACTCTGCGCACGCGCAAAGGAGTTCCGTGGGTCAGTGTGCTTCTGTGCGGCCTCACCTGGGCGCTCGCGCTCGGCCTCACCTTCGAGCGACTCATCTCCATCGACCTCGTCCTCTGGGGCGCATCCCTCGTCCTCGAGTTCCTCTCCCTCATCGTCCTGCGCCGCACCGAACCCGGCCTCAAACGCCCCTTCCGCATCCCTGGCAATCAGCTCGCGCTCATTCTCATCGGCTGCGGCCCCATGCTGCTGCTGGCCTTCGCTCTCTTCAACGCCCGCACCGAACGCATGGCCGGCATGAACGCTCTGCTCTTCGCAACGATCATCGGCCTCGCCGGCCCGCTGATCTACGCTCTCATGGCCGCCACTCGCCGCCGCGAAACTTAAAGCGAAAAGGACCGGCAACCATCACCGATCCTGTCCACTTGTCTCTGTTCTCTAATTCCTTACTTCTTCCCCGCCTGCGCCTCTTCGGCCTTCTTCTGCTTGTTCGCCACAAACGCGTCCGCCGCCTGCGTGATAATTTGACGGGCCACCGCGGCGTCTCTCCATCCCTTCACCTCGACCCGCTTTCCTTCCAGATCCTTATAGATCGAGAAGAAGTGTGTCATCTCCTTCAGCACATGGGGGTACACATCCGAGTAGTTCCAAACGTCCGAATACCTCGGATTCCCATCGCCCACGCAGAGAATCTTCTCGTCGGCCACGCCCTGGTCCGTCATCTCCAACACACCGATCGGCCTTACCTTCAACACGCATCCCGGAAAGCTCGGCGTATCCACCAGCACCAGCGCATCCAGAGGATCGCCGTCGGCCGCCAGCGTGCTCGGAATGAACCCATAATCCCCCGGATAATGCACCGGCGAAAACAGATTCCGATCCAGCCGAAACACATGCAGTTTTTTGTCGTACTCGTACTTATTGATCCCTTCCAGCGGAATCTCAATCACAGCATTCACCAGCTCCGGCGACTTCGACCCGATGGGCAACTCAAGATAGTTCGGCATACAGATTCAGCGTGTCTTTCCTGCAAAAATTTCGCTCTCGCGCGCGGACCCGGTCCTTCAACTACTCTCAAAATGCCGCGAGAAGCCGTCTCCCAGTCTACGCGTTCCACAAATACGCGTTGTAGCCCGCATCGCCGTGGAACATCGACGTTCCACATGGAACATTCCGTTGCGGGTAGCTAAGAAAGGTGGAAAACGCAGTTTTCTGTGGATCGCGCTCGCCGTGCGTTCGACAATCGCCCAAACCCGTCCGTCGTTGCAGATGCGCGCACAGTGCTAGCCTCAAAATGTGAGCTCCACTCCCCTCGCTGCCTCCCGCTTCATCCGTGCCTGCCTGCGCCAGCCCGTCGACCGCACGCCTGTCTGGTTCCTTCGCCAGGCCGGCCGCTACATGCCCGAGTACATGGCCGTGCGCAAGCACCATTCCCTCCTCGACATCTGCCGCACGCCCGCCCTCGCCGCTGAGGTCACCATCACCGCCGCCGAGCGCCTCGGCGTCGACGCCGCCATCATATTCGCCGACCTCCTGCTCCCGCTCACCCCCATGGGCCTCGACTTCGAGTTCGTCAACGGCGAAGGCCCCGTCATCCATCAACCCCTCCGCACCCTCGACCAGATTCGCGCCCTCCGCACCGACCGCACGCCAGAGCTCTCTTACGTCGCCGAAGCCATCACTCGCGTCGCCAGCCACTTCAACAACAAGTCCACGTCACCTGACTCCATGGACACACTCGGCATCATCGGCTTCTGCGGCGCGCCCTTCACCCTCGCCAGCTACATGATCGAAGGCGGCTCCTCCCGCAACTACATCGAGACCAAAAAGCTCATGTACGGCGACACGCAGAGCTGGCCCATCCTCATGGACAAGCTCGTCACCGTCCTCACCGACTTCGCCGCCCAGCAAGTCTCCGCCGGCGCCGACGTCATCCAGGTCTTCGACTCCTGGGCCGGCGCGCTCTCCGTCGCCGACTACCGCGCCTACGCCCTCGCCCCCACCACCGAGCTCATCCGCCGCATCCAGGCCCTCGGCGTCCCCGTCATCTACTTCGGCGTCGACACCGCCTCGCTCCTCCCCACCTTCCGCGAGACCGGCGCAGATGTCATCGGCTTAGACTGGCGCGTCCCGCTCGACACCGGCTGGCGCGCCCTCGGCCTCCGCCCCGACGGCACCGCCCCCGTAGCCGTGCAAGGCAACCTCGACCCCATCACCCTCTTCGCCCCCGAAGCCGTCCTCGAAGCCCGCGTCCAAGAAATCCTCGCGCAAGCCGCCAACCGCCCCGGCCACATCTTCAACCTCGGCCACGGCATCGTCCCCAACACCCCCGTCGACGCCGTCCTCCGCGTCGTCGACCTCATCAAGCGCCACACCCACCCCACCCCGCACGCACCCAACGAAGTCAGCGACTGGGCCATCCGCGCCTGAGCGGAATCACCACAAGCCGACATCTGAGGGCTAATCCGCCCGCAGCCACTTCCGAGTTACCGGGAAACCGGGGAACAAACTGGCTACGGTCGCGAGGAGTCCAATTTGCGCTAGACTTTCCGGCGTGACTCGCAACGTCATACTTCTGTTCTTTTTCATTTCCATGCCTGTCTGCGTATGGTCGCAGGCGATATATTCCCGTTCGGCTACACCGATCTGGGCACGCGGTCATGTCACGATACCTGCGCCGGATGGCAAGAAGGAGATCATTGTGGAGGATTCGTTTGCCGAGAAAGTTCTTATTCGAGCAGGGAATCACGTATACAAAATCGAAAATGGTGTGAACGCGGAAGCCGCATGGGCACCAGACTCCAAAGCGTTTTTCCTAACATACAGCGACGCAGGAAATGTCGGCAGGTACCATGTGCTCGTTGTCTATGTCACAGACGCTGGCATCCACGTCATCGAACCAGTGCCCGATGGCAGCCGGTTGTTGAAACCCAAGTGCTTCGATCCCGAGTTGCCGAACGTAGGTGCCATCGGATGGATTGGAAATGGTTCAAACCGGCTGGCAATTGCTGTTGAAGTACCGCCTCATTCAAGCTGCGCGAGCATGGGTACGTTTAAGGCGTATGTGATTCAGCTGCCGAACGGGGAAGTCATTTCAACGTACGGGCAGATTGAAGCGAAGCGAGCATTCTCGAAGTTGATCGGGGCTGAGCTTAGAGGTGCCGAAGATCAGTGCGTCGAAAAGCCGCAATCGTGTATTCCGTGTGGCATGAAGGGCGGCGACTGCGGCGAGTAGAGGTATTCGCGACTGTCGGGTGCCCCATTCATGACAGCTTTACCGTCGTCATGATTGGGCTCGCTCGCCCTTCACACCCAAAGATCATTCTCCGCCGTCATCTCCCCACACACCTCCCCCGTATTCACCACACCCTTCGGCTCCACGAGCATCATCTTCACCTCGCGCGCCGCGAACGGTTTATGCTCCACGCCCTTCGGCACCACGAACATCTCGCCCGGCCCCACCATCACCGCGCCATCCCGAAAATCAATCCGCAACTCGCCCTCTACGACGAAGAATGTCTCATCCGTCTCCGCATGGCTGTGCCAGACGAAATCCCCCTCCAGCTTCACCAGCTTGAACTGATAGTCATTCATCTCCGCGATCACCCGCGGCGACCACCGCTCCTCAAGCATCCCAAACTGCCATCCGTGCCTGATTCCGCGCCGCAATTGCGTCCTGCTAGTACGATGGGCGCATCATGGAGATTACTCAGGCGCAAAGAGATGTTCGTGAGACCTTCCTCGGCGGATTTGCCGGTCAGCTCGTGTCGGCTGTGTTGTGGGCTCTATCGGCGGCAGCGTGCACATGGCGCTCACTGCATTTGGGAGAACTGGTCCTGGTTCTGGGTGGATTTTTCATCTTTCCGATAACCCAGCTTGTACTGCGAGGGATGGGACACGCCTACGCTCTCCCCAAGGGACACCCGATGAACGCGCTCGGCATGCAGGTCGCGTTCGTCCTTCCTCTCATGCTTCCACTGGTAATCGGCATCGCCGTGCTTCGCCCAGCTTGGTTCTACCCCGCCCTTATGATCGTGCTCGGAGCCCATTACCTACCCTTCGTCTTCATGTACGGTATGTGGCAGTTTGCCGGACTGTGCGGAACGTTGGCCGCGGCAGGCGTCGCTATTGGCATGTACCTGCCGAAGCCAGTTAGTTTCGGCGCGTGGCTTACAGCAGCGATCTTGCTCGTATTTCGCCTTTGTCGGTCGCCGGGCGGCCAGGGGAACTGATCGACGCGCGCCGCACGCGTGAAGACGACTCAACGTCCCGACGATACTTTCCCCCTCACACCCAAACATCACCCTTCGCCGTCCTCTCCCCGCCCGCATCGCCCGTATTCACCACGCCCTTTGGCTCGATCAGCATCAGCTTCACCTCCCGCGCTGCAAAAGGTTTGTGTTCGACTCCCCGCGGCATCACGAACATCTCGCCCGACGCAACCGTCACCGAGCCATCCCGAAAATCAATCCGCAACTCGCCCTCGATGACAAAGAACGTCTCATCCGTCTCCGCATGGCTGTGCCAGACGAAATCCCCCTCCAGCTTCACCAGCTTGAACTGATAGTCGTTCATCTCCGCAACCACCCGCGGAGACCACCGCTCCTCAAACATCCCAAACTTCTCGCGCAAACTGATCGCTCGCCGTTCCATAGAGTCTCCCCGTCGCCATCCTAACGCCCCGCCTGAGCGGCTTTGCTTTATTCACTCTTCACTATTCACTCCCTGCCAAAAATTCCCCCGAGCGCAACGCACTATCATCCGTCTGTCCTGTAGCACCTCCCGGAGCCCGAGCGCCACGTGTTCGAGGAACTAAGTTTGCCGCTGCCACTCGCCCGTACCTCTGTCTCCGAGACCGAGGTCGCGGCCCTCGTCGAAACCTACTCCACGCTCCTTTTCCGCCTCGCCCACTCCGTACTACGCAACCCCACTGAAGCCGAAGACGTCGTGCAAGATACCTTCGTCCGCGTCATGGAACATCGCCGCGCATTACCTGAAATCCGCGACCTCCGCGTCTGGCTCGTGCGCATTACTTGGAATCTAGCGCTCGACCGCCGCCGCCGCATCCGCCCGGAGCAGCTCGACGACATCTCCGCCCTGAAACTCGCAGGCCGCAACACGCCTGCCGACCTTGCCCTGCATGACGCCCGCGAGCTCGCCCGCGTCTTCCGCGAGATCGACCGCCTCCCGCGCGCCGAGCGCCAGGCGCTCCTGCTCTCCGCCATTGACGAACTCGACACCAGGGAACTCGCCGAGCTCCTCAACAAATCTGAGTCTGCCGTCCGGGCTCTCATCTTCCGCGCCCGCACACGATTACGCGAGCGCCTTTCGAAAGGAGGCAAAGCATGAACGCGAACGTTCGCCACACCGATGCAATCGACCACAACATCCACCGCGCCCTCTCTGCTCTTCGCGATGCTCGGCCCCGCTCCGGCCTCAACGGCCGCATCCTCATCTCGCTCGAGCACCGCGCCGCCACGCGCGCGACGCACTCGGGTGGCCTGCCCTTTCACAGCTTTATCGTGAAAGGTTGGGGTATCGCGCGCGGAAATGCCCGTCGCCCTGCCCATGTTGCGGTGTGGAGCGCAACTGCAGCCGCCATCGTCGCTATGGCCTCGCTGGTCACCCTTCACCATCGCGCCACCGCACCTGCACAAACCGGGAGCACAACCTCAGAGGCTGTCATTCTGAGCGAGCACAGCGAGTCGAAGAACCACGAGGCCGGCGGTGTCCCAACGAGCTCGGAACCGTTTTCAACCACGAACCACATCCTCGCGGAGCCAACCCGCCGGGTTGCTCGTCCAGCAAGCGCGACGATGCCGGCGGGTTGTGTTCACTCCGGGTGCACCGTTCATGACAACGACACAGTCGCAGACAGGGGAACGACCCCCTCTGACGCCCAGCTCCTCGCGGACCTTCACGCGCCGAGCCATCCGGCGCCGCCGCTGCCACTCACCCCGGAGGAAAAACTCCTGCTCCGCGGCCTTCGCGACGTCAATCTCACGGAGCTTGCCGAACTCAACCCCGAATTCCGCGCCCGGCAGGACGCCGACGAAACCACCGCCTTCAAAAACTTCTTCCCTGACCCACCACCGCTCAAACAACCACTCGGAGACACCGAATGATTCGAACGCCCCGCATCTTCAATCTTCTCGCCACCGGTCTGGTCGCCCTGGCCTTCACCGCCTCCGGTTCCGCGCAAGCCAGGCCATCGGAGCCGAATCCCTGCGAAGCACAACCGCCGACAGCCATCACTCAGCATGACTGCTTCATGGCCACTCGCGTCCTTAAAACCTATTACCTCGATCACACCTTTCAGCAAAATGATGCGAATGAGATCCTTATCGCGCTTCGCAACATGCTGGACAACGACGTCAAGATCTATCTTGTTGCGTCTCAGAACGCGATTCAGCTTTACGCCCCTCCCGATCAGCAGAAACTCGCGCAGCGGATCATCGCCGATCTCGATCGTCCGCACAAGATCTACCGTCTCACCTTCACGATCGCCGACTCCGATAACGGCACACGCGTCGGAATTCAACACATATCCATGGTCGTGGCGGCCGGTCAGCGCACCGTGCTGAAGCAGGGCGACAAGATTCCCATTGCCACCGGGACTTATGGAAAAGGGAGCGACCCGCAGCAAACACAGTTTCAATACCTCGACGTCGGAATCAACGTCGACGTGACGCTCGATGACACACCCAGCGGCCTCCAGCTCAAATCCAAAGTCGAGCAATCCAGCGTCGGCCCGCCCAGCACGATTGCCGGCGTTCAGGAGCCGGTATTCCGTCAGACGGATGTCGAAGGCACCTCCGAACTCTCGCCCGGAAAGCCGCTCACACTGGGCTCTGTCGACGTCACCGGCACCACCCGCCACATCGATATTGAGGTCGTCGCCGAACCCGTTTCGTGATCTCCAGACAGAACCCGGCACTTGACAAGACTTGCCTTCGGAAAGCCCCGGCGTACGGGGCTTTTCTTTTGCCCTGCGCCTGAAGTCCACCGCTAAAGTCTCTTTTCTGAGGACTTTGCACAAAAACAGGAGGGAGGGGGTACGTCGACCATCTACCATGGGAACTGCCCATGAGCCACACCGCCATCCTGCTTCTCGCGCACGGCACGCCTGACCGCCTCAGCGAGATGGCCGAGTACCTTCGTCACGTTACCGGCGGGCGCCCAATTTCCCAGCACGTTATCGAAGAACTCCAGCATCGCTACGCCACCATCGGCCTCAAAGATGAGCCTTTACCGGAGCGCCCACGGCTGGAAGATCGCCCGCCGCTTACCCGCTGGACGCTGCGCCAAGCGCAGTTGCTTGAGAAACAAACTGAGCGCAAGGTCTACGTGGGCATGCGCAACTGGCATCCTTTCATCGCCGAGACCGTCGAGCAGATGAAAGCCGACGGCGTCCGGCACGCCCGCGTGCTCTGTCTCGCTCCGCAAAATTCCCGCACCTCGACCGGCCTCTACAAGCGAGCGCTCGACAAGGCCGTAAACGGCGCTTTCACCTACGACTTCATCAGCGGGTGGGCCGATGATCGTCTCCTCGCCAATGCCTTCGCCGAACGCCTCTGGCCCGTCTGGGCCGAAGCCTGCGCGGCAAGCAGCGCGGCAGCGGGAACGACGGTCCGCGTTCCGGTCCTGTTCACGGCACACTCCGTCCCCTGCCGAACCATTCGCGCCACCAGCGCAGAAGAGGCCGCGCAGACAGCCGGGCCGCCGTCGGCGGAGGGCATCCAGAGCTACGGCGCCGCTAGTGAAGGGGATCCGTACCCGGTCGAGTGCAAGCAAACAGCGGCCGCAGTAGCGAAATGGCTCGCGCCTGTTGGCATGATGGAGAGCGACTGGTACTTTGCCTTTCAGTCGCAAGGGATCGCGGGTGCCCCCTGGATCGGTCCAACTGTGGAAGACACGTTGAAGTTTCTCGCCGAAGCAGGACACAAAGCGGTTGTGATTCAGCCCATCGGCTTTTTATGCGATCACGTCGAGATTCTTTACGACATCGACATCCAGTTCCGCGAGGTTGTGGGCTCGCTGGGCATGACACTCTACCGCGCAGAAAGCCTCAACGATTCGCCTACGCTCATCCGAGCGCTCGATCACGTTCTCTACGGCGATTTAGCTTTGAATGCGTCATCGACATGAAACGTGTCGCCATCATCGGCGGAGGCATCAGCGGCCTCGCCGCGGCGTATGAGCTCGAGCTTGCGCGCCAGCGCGGCGCAGCGATCGACTGGCATCTCTATGAAGCCTCGAACCGCCTCGGTGGCATTGTCGAAACAACGCGCGTCACAACACCGGAAGGCGAGTTCATTCTCGAAGGCGGTCCCGATGGCTGGGTCAGCGAAAAGCCGTGGGCAAGCGAGCTGGCGATCGAGCTTGGACTCGAGTTGGAGCTGATTTTTTCGAACGACGCGACGCGCAAGACCTATATCCTCATCGACGGCAAGCTGCAGCCCATTCCAGACCGCATGCGGATGATGGTTCCTGAAGATCTCAGCGCGCTCGATAACTCACCGCTCTTCTCGGAATCCGCGAAGCTGGCTTACGCGAACGAGATCACGCGCGCCGAGGAACTCAAATCGGGCGCGCCTGATCATGACGAATCCGTCGCGGATTTCGCGCGTCGTCACTTCGGCGACGAGGTTTTGAATACGCTCGCCGCTCCGCTGCTGAGCGGCGTCTTTGGTGGTGACGTTCACAAGCTTTCCGTCCGCGCCGTGATGCCGCAGTTTGTCGCGATGGAACGCGAGCACGGCTCCCTGATCACGGCCCTGCAATTGAAATCCTCGCAGCGCACACAAGCTCTGCCAATCTTCACCTCTCTTCGCAACGGTCTTGCGAGTCTCGTAGATGCTCTTGCCTCCGTTCTTCCTCTGGATCGAGTACACACAGCAATTCCGGTGAAAGACATTGGAGATGAGAATCGTTGGCAGGTCGTCGTCGAAGAGAAGGGTCAGCTGATTGCCGACCGGTTTGATGAGGTGATCCTCGCAACATCGCTCGATTCGGGCCGCGATCTCTTGCGGCTAAAGGGCGATCAACGGCTGATCGAATTCTTACCCGTGGACGCAAGCTCCGCGATTCTGGTCGCGTTCGCCTGGACCCAAGACCTCGCGCAAGCATTCACGATTCCGCCTGGATTCGGTTTTCTCGTCCCGCAAGGATCAACGACCGATCGACAGCTCCTCGCCTGCACCTTTGTCGACCGGAAGTTTCCGCATCGCGCTCCACCTAGCGCGAGAGTCCTGCGGGCGTTCTTTGGCGGCACAAGCGCCGAGAGCCTCAGCTCTGAATCGGACGAGGAGATTGCGAAGCTTGCGCTCGTCCAACTTCGCAATATTCTCGGCCACCTTCCCGAGCCGTCGTTTCATGCTGTGCGGCGATGGCCGCGCAGCCTGCCGCAGTACGAGGTCGGCCATTTAGAACGGATAGAGCGGCTGGAGGCGATGGTCGCCGGGGTTCCGGGGCTTCACCTGCTGGGGAACAGCTATCGCGGGGTCGGCCTGCCGGACCTGATCCGCGACGCTCGGGCAACAGCACGGGCAATTGACGCGGCAGGTTGAATCCGCATTGGCGAGCTCACCGGCCATAAATCTCAAAAATCTTTCACAAAGAACTTGCATCTTTCTCTTCCTCGAGTTATCTAAGATATATCTTACGATGTATCGTAAGAGAAGGAGATTCAAATATGTTCAATAGATTTATGTACTTTCATGAGGGCCGAGGCGGTCGCGAGGATTGCGGCCGCGGAGAGCGGCATCACGCGCGGTTTGGCCGGCACGGCGGCCCGTGGGAGCGCGGCTTTGGTGGCGGACGGGAGCGTTTCCTCGATCCCGGCGACCTCCAGCTCCTCATCCTGCAGCTGCTTTCAGAGAAGCCCAGCTACGGTTATGAGCTGATCAAGTCGATCGAAGAGCGGCTTTCGGGCGGCTATGCGCCCAGTCCCGGGGTGGTCTATCCCACGCTGACGCTGCTCGAAGAGCGCGGCTTCGCGCAGGTTGTCGAGCCCAGCGAAGGCGGGCGCAAGACGTATGCGATTACGGATGCGGGACGCAAAGAGCTGGCCGATCATGCTGGCCGGCTGCGCGAGATCACCGAGCGCCTGGAGCACACGGGACACGCATTTCGACGGGGACGCAGCCCGCAGCTCATGCGCGCGTTCCGCAATCTCGGCGAAGCTATTCGCATGCGGATGTTTCGCGGCGACCTGACGCCGGAACAGATTGCGAAGATCGCGGAAGCGATCGACACGGCGGCGCGCACGATCGATAGCGTGTGACAGACTCGCCCAGAGGACGGACGTGGTCTGTCTTGCGTTGTCCGTTCTCCGTGAAAGAAACCCTGAACGCTTACGCAGCGAGCGGAAGGCGCTCGCGCTCTTCGCGCTGCGCCTCGCGCCTGCGCTTCCACCAGTTGCCGATAGCGATCTGGAAGGGATGCTCGATCCACTTCCGCGCCGCCATGGCAAGCAGCACGATGACCACATAGCTGATCCACGGATCCATCCACGCGACGTGCAGACGTTCGGGCAGATGGTGTTTGTGGATCAGTTCGAACAGGTTGAAGTGCATGAGGTAGAGGCAGTAGGTGGAGCTGCCGATGACGACCAGCGGCCGCCACGAGAAGATCGTGGCGAGAGGGCTGGGGCCGGCCAATCCAAGGATGATTGCGCCGAAGATTGGCGTCATCAGGCCGCCGTGCATCAGGATGTAGGGCATCCGGTCGGCGAGGTGATAACAACAGAACCATGCCGCCGCAAAGCCGCACAGGCCAACGATCATGCGGCCGCGGACGCGCAGCTTGGCCTCCTGATGGATCCTGCCGATGGTGATGCCGCAGAGGAAGGTGCAGAGATAGGGCAGCGGCGTGTACTTCAGGAACTCGATGTAGACGCCGGTGCTGTAGCGGTCCGGCGCGTGGGCAAGATGATCGGGGTTGGTGGCGAGATAGATGGCGTGAGGCACCATGCCGAGAAGCCAGAACCCGAGTCCCATCAGAAGGAGCTTGCCGACGTTCTTTGGCAGCCTCACCTTCAAGAGCAAGGGGAACAGCAGATAGAGCGCGACCTCGCAGGAGAGGGTCCAGCTGACGGTGTTCCAGAAGGTGGCGATGCGCGGGAAGAAGCCTTGAATAAGAAGCGGGGTGGTGACAAGGCCGAGGAAGAACTGCGCGTGCGTGCGCGCGTGCCACTCGAGAGCCAGCATGGGGATGGAGACCAGCATCGTCAGCAGATAGACCGGATACAAGCGGCTGGCGCGCGCCATCCAGAAGTCGACGGCATTCACGCCGCCCGCGCGTTGCGCGTAGTTGTAATAAAGGATGAACCCGGAGATGACAAAGAAAAAGCTGACGAAGACGTAGCCGATGTTGATGATGGGATAGAGCGTGAAGCGCGGATGCGCGGCCCACGTGAGGCCGCTGGGCGTGAAGTGAAACAGCATGATGGTGAGCGCGAGCAGCGAACGGATCCCGGTGAGCGCGGGAAGCGCGGGCTTGCGGACGGGCGCCGGTGCGCTGATGGGACGTTTCGGCGTCCGCTGCAGCTCTCCCGCAGGCTCGCCGGTGGAGGTCGGCACTCGCTGTTCCAGCAGTTGCATTAAATCTGTTCCAATTCCCCTCTGGTTAGGACGCTTCGATCCGCGCTCACGACGCAGTCAAGCGATCTTTTTCGAACCCCATCGCCCGCAAATCGTTATTGTCGTGAGACGGGTTTGCTGAAGGCAAGACTACCGTATCTGGACGTGTACAAAGCCCAGCCCCTGCAGCATGGCGGTGACGGCGACCCGTGCATTGCCGGCGGCGGCGTCCAGGATGCCATCTTTGAGGGCAGCCTGCTGCAGCTCGATCTGCGCCTTGGCACGGGTCTCGGACTCGAGATTCGGGTCCGCGCGAACGAAGATGCCGGTATCGCGAGAATAGACGCGGGTCCGGGTTTCGTCGACGGTTGTCTGAAAGATCTGACTGGGCGGAAGGGAGAGCTGAATGCTGCGGCCGTTGGGGCCTTCGGTGATCTGCACGCTGTCGGGCTTCAACTGGCTCAGGTCCACGCCGGCGACGGTGCTGCCGTGCACGATCATGAGCAGCTTGTCGCCAGCGAGAGCGTCGGGAAGCAGCGGATTGGATTCGTCGCCCTCGACGACAGTGTCGAGCGAGTACTTTACCGTCTCCAAGCGATTCAAGCGCTGGATGCTGTCTATGACATCGGGTGCCGAGATCATGGAGCGGGAGCGTCCGGCGATCATGGACGCCAGCTTTCCGGGCCATCCATTGCGGGCGCCGTGCACGAAGACGCCCAGAACAACCGCGCCGAGCACGAGACAGAAAATTACCAGAAACACAAGACCCGAACCGCGCCGGGGGTCATGTTCGTAGTCGTACCGGCTCACGCTTCTACCTCAGCGCGGACGATGCGTTCGGCCTTCTGGATGCCGCGGTTTGCATAGCTGGCCTTGACGAATTCATGGAAGAGCGGATGCGGCTCCAGCGGCTTGGATTTGAATTCCGGGTGGAACTGGCAGCCGAGGAAAAATGGGTGGCCAGGAATCTCGACGATTTCGACATAGGTTGCGTCGGGAGTTGTGCCAGTGAGGCGAAGGCCCGCCCCGGTGAGAACGGGCTCGTATTCGCGATTGAACTCGTAGCGATGGCGGTGACGCTCGCTGATTTCGGTAGAGCCGTAGGCTTTGGCTGCAATCGAGTCGGGTTCCATGATGCAGGTCCAGGCGCCGAGGCGCATCGTGCCGCCCATCTCTTCGACGCCGATGAGCTCGCGGAGCTTGTAGATGATGCGATGCGGCGTGGAGGGGTCGAATTCACCGGAGTTTGCCTTGGCGAGGCCGCAGACGTTGCGCGCGTACTCGATGCATGCGGTTTGCATGCCGAGGCAGATGCCGAAGTATGGAATTTTGCGCTCGCGTGCGTAGCGGATAGCGTTCAGCATTCCTTCGATGCCGCGCTTGCCGAAGCCGCCCGGGACGAGGATGCCGTCGAAACCTTCGAGCTGCGACTCGTAGTTTTCCACCTCGAGGCCTTCGGCTTCAATCCACGTGACGCGCAGCTTCAGGTTCTCAGCCAGCGCGCCGTGGACGAGCGCTTCCTTCAGTGACTTGTAGCTGTCTTCATACTCGACATACTTCCCGACGATGCCGATCGAAACTTCGTCGGCGGGGTTGTAGGCGCGATGGACGAGCTCTTTCCACTTCGTGAGATCGGCGTCCTTTGCATCGATGCGCAAGTATCTCAACGCGAGCGCATCGACACCTTCATTCGCGAAGTTCAGCGGAACCTCGTAGATGCTGGGCACGTCTCGCGCGACGACGACGGCGGCCTCTTCGACGTTGCAGAAGGCGGCGATCTTCGAGCGCATCTCGCGCGGGACGGCGCGGTCGGCGCGGCAGAGCAGGATGTCCGGCTGGATGCCGATGGAGAGCATCTCCTTGACCGAGTGCTGCGTGGGCTTGGTCTTGAGCTCCTGCGCGGCGGCGATCCAGGGGATGAGCGTTACGTGCACGAAGCAGGTATTGTCGCGGCCCATTTCCTGGCGCATCTGGCGGATGGCTTCGAGGAACGGGAGCGATTCAATGTCGCCGACAGTGCCGCCGATCTCGACGATGGCGACGTCGCAGTCGGCGCCGATCTTGCGCGCGGCGGCCTTGATCTCATTGGTGACGTGCGGGATGACCTGCACAGTCTTGCCGAGATAGTCACCGCGGCGCTCCTTGGTAATGATCTGCTCGTAGATGCGGCCCGTGGTGAGGTTATTGTCGCGCGAGAGCTTGGCGTGGGTGAATCGTTCGTAGTGACCGAGGTCGAGATCGGTCTCTGCGCCATCGTCGGTAACGAAGACCTCGCCATGCTGGAAGGGACTCATCGTGCCGGGATCGACGTTGAGGTAGGGGTCGAACTTCATCAGGTTGACGCGCAGGCCGCGCGCTTCGAGAAGGCAACCGATCGACGCTGCCGCCAGGCCCTTGCCCAGCGAAGACACAACTCCGCCCGTCACAAAGATGTACTTTGCCGACACGATAGCGACCTCTTTGGTTTTGAGAATTGGTTGTGCCTGGTGTGCACGATCCAGTATACCGCGGCACCCTGAGGCAAACTATCCTCAAACTGAACCATGGCGGAGACCAACCTCCAATTCGGCATCCGCGTGGCTCAGCCGGGCGACGTTCCTGCACTGCACGGGCTGATCGAGCTCTCCGTGCGTGGACTGCAGACGGCCGACTATAGCCCGCGCCAGATCGAGGGCGCCCTCGGCACGGCTCTTGGGCTGGATACGCAGCTCATCCTGGATGGAACCTACTTCGTGGCATTTCCTGCGGATAAGCCCGAGGTCATGGCGGGCTGTGGGGGATGGAGTGCGCGCCGAACGCTGTTCGGCTCCGACGGAGGATCGGGCCGTGATGCTGCGTTGCTTGACCCGCTGACGGAGGCTGCACGCATTCGAGCGATCTTCGTACATCCGGAGTACGCGCGACTGGGCCTGGGATCGATGATTCTTGAGCATTGCGAATCCGAGGCCCGGCGAGCTGGTTTCGGCCGTTTCGCGATGGGTTCAACACTCACCGGCGTTCCGCTGTACCGCCTGCGCGGCTACGCGGAATTGGAGCGGGTCGATGTACCGCTGCCCAATGGCGAGGAGCTTCGCGTGGTGCGCATGGCGAAGGTGGCCGCAGAAGTCCCACCTGAGAAGTAGATGGTGATGTGGCGGCGGCTGCTATTCTCTCCTCGTGCGGTCGCCGGGCCTTCTTCGTCTCGAACAAAATGTTTATCTGCGGCTTCGCTCGCTGGCCGACCGGCGGCTGGCGCGGCGTGCTGTCAGGGCCGGCGAATCGCCGAAGCCGGAACATCTGCTCACCGGCCAGCGCGGCGAGGACCATGCGTTCTTTTATCTGCGGTCAATGGGGTACACGATTGTGGCGAGACGCTGGGTTTCGGCGAGAGTGCGTGGCGACCTGGATCTTATTGCGTGGGACGGCGACACGGTGGTCATCTTTGAGGTGAAGACAAGAACCGCGCGCGATCTGTTTCCGGCGGACGTGGCCGTGAATGCAGCCAAACAGCGGCAACTGCGCAAGATGGCGGCAGCGTGGCTGGCACAACTGCCTGCACGGCATCGTTCTCGGGTGCCGGTGCGGTTTGACGTGCTGTCGGTTTATCTCGTCGCCGCTGAGCCGCAGTTCGAGCACGTTCGCGACGCGTTTTCACTAGGTGAAGAGCGGCCGAGTCATCCATCTCGTTGATTCCGGTGTCTATAGTAGAAGGGGACGAAGGAGACGCCTGCACGATGAGCCTGATGGATGCACCCGCATACGATCCGCACCGCGACGAGCGGAACCGCAAACTCCTCATCACAGTCGGCGCGGTGATTCTCGGACTGTTTATCATCTTCTTTGCCGGTTACGTGGCGGGCCACGGCTGGTTCTTCAGCAATCTTCCGGCGGAACACAAGGTCAATAACTTCTTCAACGCACTCGAAGCCAAGGATTATCAGAAGGCTTACAACATCTACGAGAACGGGCATCCGGATCCGAGCTATCCGTTATCGCGTTTCACCGAAGACTGGACGAAGTATTCGCCGGTGAATGCTCCCATCACCTCGCACCATGTGGACCTTTCGAAGACGGATGGCAGCGGATTTTTCGGAACGGGCATCATTGTGGCGGTGCGCGTGAACCTTCAGGACGGGATCGTACCGGTGGCCGCAGGCGAAGAACCCAACACCAAGCCTGGGCATAAGGTGTTCATGTACGTGAACCGAGCCGACGGCACGCTCGAGTGGCCGGCGCCGCACATCCTCGAATATCACTGAGCCGCAGAAGGATCAGGCGCGGCGAAGGCGACTGCGCGCGGATCTTCAGGCGAACGCAGCCCCGCGATGACCATCACCGCAGCGGCTGCGAGCGGAACTCCCAGCCCCGCGGCGAGCGAGTGCGACCAGCTTGATACTGTGCCGGTGAACAGCGGAAGGGTGGCGGAGCCGAAACCTGCAAGCACGAACGCGCCCAACGACTCGCAACGGCGCAGCGCTATCGTCAACGCAAGCGGATACATGGGGCCGACGCCGAAGCCGACCGCGAAGGCCGCCACCACGCTCGTGAATCCAGCGGGCCCGGCGATCAATACGACGAGGCCGGCGGACATCAACAGCGCGCTTCCCGCTAACACGCCACGCTCACGCAGATGCTCCGTTTGACGGATGGAGTGCACGAATCTCGAGGTCAGCAGCCCGACCCAAAATGCAGTCGCCGCCCCGATCGTCGTCGGCGCGGTCTCGCCGAGGCGCTGCGTATACGCAGTGAGCCATCCTCCCGTCGAGCTCTCCACGCCGGTTGCGCTGAACAAAATGACCAGCACAGGCAGGGGAAGTGTGAGCAATAACCACCGATGGCCGGATTTGGCAGAGGCTCGCGAGTCGCCGCCCTGCAACTCTTCGCTGGAAGGCGCGATATCGCTCTCTGCGATCCACATCCAAACGGCCCACGCGACGAAAAATACAGCGAGGCCAGCGAGGACATGCAGAGGGCGCGAGGTGCTGGCTGCCGAACGCAGAGCACGTCCGCCCAAGCCCAGCCATGGCCCGGCGCATGCGCCCGCGGCCCACAACAGATTCAGTCGCATCATCTCCGTCCGGCGCTCTTCCGGCCAGCGCCGGCTAACAAGCAGGCTGGTCGAGGTCATCGCGATGCCGAGGCCAAGACCAAAGAGGGCGATGGCGGCGAAGGCCCATCCGCGGTTCGCCAGTCCAAGCCACGCCGCGCCCACAGCAGCCAGCACCGAACCGCGCGCAACCGAGCGGTTCATCACGCCGCGGGAGAGCAAAGCGCCCGTCGTGGTCGCAATGAAAAAGCAGAAGAGCAGCAGTCCGCCGCGTACGTCGCCCAGATGCCAGCGCGACAAGAGCAATGGCAACAGAGCGCCGGGCAACGCCACGCTGATGCCGGTTGCCACGAATCCGGCATAGATTCCCGTCTTGGATGCTATGCGCCGCGCAAGCGCTGAACGGCCGTTCCCAAGGCCGACATCGGATTGCGCAGACGCCACGGATGCCTTCGCTGTCATTCACCTTCGAGCTTACGCGAGCCGTCCGTCAGCATCGCAATTTAACGCCGCGCACAGAGTAACAAGGAACGGACGCTGACTCTCGATGATCGACTCATGCGCCGCATTGATGGTGAACCATTGACCGCGATCCACTTCAGGGACTTCGATCATGCGTTTGGAGCGCGGTGGCCACTCTACCTCGCATGTAATGCTGCGGAGCTTGTCTGGATCGCAGTCGCCTTCAAACGCCCATGCGTCGACAAGCTTTCCGCTCAACTGCCGAATCGTACCCAACTCCAGAAATTCTCCGTGGGCTAGGAAGCCGGTCTCTTCCTGAAACTCGCGCCGGGCAGCGTCCAGCGCCTCCTCACCATCGTCGACCTGGCCTTTCGGAATCGCCCACGCACCCTTGTCCTTGTTCACCCAGAAGGGCCCACCCGGGTGAACCAGAAAGACCTCAAGCTGTTTTTCCCGAATCCTATACATCACTAAACCCGCGCTGCGTTTGGACATCTGGCCTGCCTGAAAAAGTGTTGCTCACAAAATCTACAAAAGCTGCGGAACGAGATCCGTTGCCGTCCCTAACAGAATCTCATCAAATGCGTCTGCGTTCTGCGGCTCTTCCGGACCGATGTACATGGTCCTGATTCCGCGTTGATTGGCGATGTGTACAAGACCGGCGGCCGGATACACGGACCCAGACGTTCCGATGACTAGCAACACCGTCGCGCGATCCAGCTCACGATAGATCCCCTCCATGTCCAGCGGAATCTCACCGAACCACACGATGTGCGGACGCACAGGACGTCCACAGCTTTCGCACCTCGGAAGGTCAGCGGCCAATTCATAAAATTTCCTGTCAGCGAACGGGCGCTCGCATCGCACGCAGCGAGAGCGGAAGAGTTCGCCGTGCATGTGATGCAATCGCCGCGAGCCGGCGCGCTCATGCAGGTCGTCCACATTCTGAGTGCACAAATAAAATCGCTCGCCCATTTGCTGTTCGATCGCCGCCAGAGCGCGGTGAGCGGCATTGGGCTCGGCGGCGATCGCATCGCGCCGGCGCATGGAATAGAAACGCCAGACCAGCTCGGCATTCGCGGCCCATGCCTCGGGCGTCGCGACCTCTTCCACGCGATGTCCGTTCCACAACCCGCCGGAGCCGCGAAAGGTCGCCAGCCCGCTCTCCGCAGAGATACCGGCGCCCGTCAGAACGAAAAGACGATCCTGGCGCCCGAAACGCATATATGGATTATCGCCGCTCGCGCGCGGAGCAAGTCCTCTTGAGAGGATTCGTGTCTCTGAAGGGTGGAATCGCCGACCGGGCTACTGCTGATTTGCGAGCTTCGAAATCTGATCCTGGCTGAGCTCATTGTGCAACTGGACCATGTAGTGTGTCGTCGCCTTGGCAAGGTCAGCTCGCGCCTGTTCGATCCGGTCGATCTGGGCAAAGAGCGCCGATTCGTCGAGCGTCTTCGCGTGAGTCAGCGCCTCCATGTGCTGCTCTTCCTGCTGCACAGCCTCGAAGCGCTTCACCAGGGTGCCCTTGTTCTGTTCGAAGATGGCGTCCATGTGCCGTTGCTGATCTTCGGTCAGCTTCAGCTGCTTGACGTAGTGCTTGTCGTCCCACCAGCGAAAGGGTGGACCAACCTGCAGACCGCCATGCATGCCCCGCGGACCGCCGCGGTCAATATCCGGCGACGGGCGCGCAAAGCCGCCGCGATCTCCCATGCCTTCTCCCATGCCGCCCGGCATGCCGCCGCCGAAGCCGCCACCCGGACCGCCGCCGCCATGATGCTGCGCGATGGCGATCCGCGGCGACCAAAGCACCGCCAGCGCCAGCGCAGCCTGCAAGAGCAGGCTCACCGAACCGGGCCGGCCATGGAACAACTGCCTCATTTAGTTGGAGACCTCATGCAGGCTGTGGTGACGAACCGTCCGCGACGAACCATCGTCCAGGGCCGAAACGGCCATCTGAACGCCGGGCTGTTCATTGATCTCATCGTCAATCGAACGCATCAGGCGATTGTCCTGCGCCAGCTCATCCGCCGTCGGCGCCGCCATCGTGTGCGTCGTCTGCACGGCGACGGTTTGGTTACTGGTTTCAATGTGTGTGCCAAGGGCCACACCAAAGATCAATACCGCTGCCATCGTCGCGCCCCAGCCGGGTAGGGTCTTCCAGTTGAGCGCCCACAGCGATGGCGCCTGGATGCGTGCTGCCCGCTGTTCCGCCCAGCGCAGGCTGAAGCTGCTCAGGTCGTTCACCGCAACCCCAACGGCATCCAGCTCACGCCGGCAAATCTCGCAGCCCTCCACGTGCTGGCACGCATCTTCGTCACGCCGGCCGCCGGCCACCAGGCTCGCAAACTGTTCGTCCGTCAAATGCTGAGAGGTAATTTGCTGGGCGTTCATCGCTGTCCTCCCATCCGCGTGCGAACGGTGCGCACGGCGCGATGCAGGTGCGTCTTGACTGTGTTGATGGGCATTCCCATGGTCTTTGCGATATCGCCGAGGTCCATCTCTTCCTGAAAGCGCAGAACGAACGCCGTCCGCTGATTCAGCGAGAGCGTCTCGAGAATCCTGGCGACCTCGCGCGCCCGTTCGCGCGCCAGAAGCTGCTCCTCGGGCGAGCTCGCCGCGCTCGGCAACATCCCCGCGATCTCCGTCACGTCCGTCGCTGTCTTCCGTACCTGCTTCCAGAAGCGGAACTTCTGCGTGCGCTGATAATCGCGAACGAGGTTCAGCGCAATTGAATGAAGCCACGTCTGCACACTGCAATCGCCGCGGAAGTTGTGCCGGTTGGCCCAAGCCTTCACGAAGCAATCCTGCACAATCGAGGCGGCAAGGTCCTCGTCGCCCAGCGAAAACGTAACGAAACGCAGCAGCCGCGCACGATGCGTCTGCACCAGGTCTTCGATATCGTCCAGCTCGGTGAGCGCGCGCTCCCGGCTGGTAAGGCGGAGAATATCCGTCGCCATAGCCATGTGCATGCTAGCGTAGACGGATTTGCCGCAGATTGCGAGTACAGTGCAGAAGTCCGTCGTAGGCTGTGTCGCCCTACGACATCATGGGGCAGTTCGCGCTGTCAGGTTCCCGGTTGCAGCAACCAATGCACCGTCCATGTTCCCAGGGTCCGCTCGCTTGGCAGCGACCCTTCGAGCCAGATCGTTTCGGCGCCGGCGACTGGAGCGACCTGATCCGAGGCGGAAGCGCACAAATTGACCGCCAGTCTCAGGCGGTTTCCGTTCTGAAGCGACCACTCGCAGGCGAGTCGTCCTGGTCCATGGACCTCATAGCTTCCGCAACCCTCGGGCCAATGCTCCAGTAGCGGAAGGATCCGTCGGCGACGCACGCTGAGAATGCGGCGATACCACTGAATTTGGTCTGCGTGGACCGGTTCCTTCGCCTCCTGCCATTGCAGCTTGGCCGACAAGAAAGTCGATTCCGCCTGCGGGTCGGGCATGCGGCCGAGGGTTTCATCGTTGGCCTGGCCAGTCTTCTTCATCTGCTCCGCGCGACCATGCCGCACCGCTTCGGCCAGGTCGCCGCCATAGTCCGAGAAGAACGGAAACTGCGATGTGGCGGACCACTCCTCCCCCATAAACAGCATGGGAATCTGTGGGAGCAGAAGGTAGATCGCGGCGATAGCGCGCACCGCCTGCGGAGTCGCCAGTACGTCGATGCGCTCGCCAAACACGCGGTTCCCGACCAGGTCGTGGGTCTGTATGAAGCTTACAAACGAGGTCGCAGGGACGGTTTCCGAGTTCGGATCGCAAGAAACATCGCCGCTAAAAAAGCCCTCGGCGAGAGCGCGCGCCAGCTCATGGGTCTCGTGTCTTCGCGCGGAATCGTCATCCTGGCACTCGCCGTACATCGCCAGGCCGAGGGCGTGATCGACTGCATGGTTCCACTGCGCCGTGTAGAGGCCTTGGCCGCTCTCGCCGCGCTGCAGCAGCTGCGCGATGGTCCGCTCGTTTTCGAGGATCAGGTGCACGTGCCGTCCGCGCGCCGCCGCATGAACGCGCTCAGAAATCTCGCTGAGGATGTGTTGGGGGCTTGTATCGATCAATGCGTGCGAAGCGTCCAGCCGGAGTCCGTCTATGTGAAACTGCGTTACCCAGAAGAGCGCGTTCTGCACGATGAACTCGCGAACCTCATGGCAGTGCGGCCCATCAAAGTTCAATGCCGCGCCCCACGCTGTCTCATGCCTGCGCGAAAAGATCTGCGGAAAGTAGAGCGGGATGTAATTCCCCTCGGGACCAAAGTGGTTGTAAACCACATCCAGGATGACGGCGATACCGCGTGCGTGGGCGGCATCGACGAATGCCATCAGATCCTCCGGCCGTCCATAGGTCGAATTCGGCGCATAGATCTGAACGCCGTCGTATCCCCAGCTTCGCTGCCCGGCGAAGGCTGACACGCACATCAGCTCGACCGCAGTGACGCCGAGCTGCTGCAGATGGTCGAGCCTTTCCGTCGCTGCACGAAACGTTCCTTGCGCCGTGAAGGCGCCGACATGCAGTTCGTAGAGGACAACCTCGTGCCATGGGCGGCCGCTCCATTTCGTGTCGCTCCATGGGAAAGCCGCGAGATCAGTGACCTCGCTGGGTCCGTGCACACCCAGCGGAGCGAAGCGCGACGCTGGGTCGGGCACACGCCTTCCATCCGGCAGCACGAACAAGTAGCGGGTTCCGGCACACGCCTCCTTCACCGCGAGCTCGTGCCATCCATTGCCGCAATTGCGCATCACCAGCGGTTCATGCGTTGGTGACGTTGTCTCATCGAACGCCAATCGTACTTGATTCGCCGCAGGCGCGAAGAGCCGGAACAAGACTCCCTCGCCGGCTCTCAACTGAGGTCCAAAGATCAGCTCAGTGGATGCGGATCGGCACGCAGGTTCTGCGGCCTTTGAATCGGGAGTCGAATTAGGGGCCGCACTCGGGTCGGCAGGAGGTGCGGCCATAAGAGTGCCCACACGCCTCTGAGGACGTCAGTTCGGATCGCGCCGGCGCGTCGACGACACCGCGCCCATCACGCCAGCTCCCAGAAGCACGATCGCAATCGCGAGAATCCAGTGTTCCGGCACGTGCGCCAAGTGCGCGACATAAGCGACACCGGCGATCAAGATAATTGTTCCAATCAGATAAAGAGCGAAGGACATTGAACTCTCTCCATTGCATCTGGCGCAATCAGGAGGCCCATCCTTACGATGCAGGATTAGAGCGTCGCGTCACCGGTCGGAGGGCGATGCGCCTGGTACAGCGCCTCGTAGGCCGCTGCGCGCACCACATGAAAGTAGTCCGCGGCGACCAAGTAGAGCACTGCCACGCCGATCCACCACCAAGTGAGAAATGTTTGTGACTCGACGCTCTGAAACGGCAATGGACACGCCGAAAAGACCATCGCGAGCACAATCAGCGCGACTTTTACGACTCCCATTACGAGATTGATCTCGAACAGCTTCGCTCGCAGAGGCCCCAGCCGCACCGCTGCGCGCAGACTGGCAAACGGTCCAAGGTCCCGAGCCATCGCGAGGACCGGAGCGATTCGCAGCATCCAGCTCGCACCAGCCCATGCGACAAAGAGCAGCAACGTCGTCGTGACGACCAATGCAAAGCCCGGTACATACGCCGGCTCCAGCCGGCGGTCCATTGCCGCCCAAACATCTCTGCGTGCTATCGCGATGAGCAGTGAAAGCCACAGCACTATGAGCCCCGCGTAGAGAAACGCGCGCAGCACGGCGAGCACAATCATTGCTCCGCGCCGCGCCCGTAAGGTCCGGTCCCAGCGGCCCAATACCCATCCCTGACCAATACCAGCGAACACACCCCACACAGCCAGCGCGCCAAGGATTGGCCAGAAATCTTTCAGCACGTCGTTGGTGCCGCGCGCAACAATTTGCCCACGCAACAGCAGCGGCCCGATATTGGGAATCTTGATGGCCCAACTCAACACGAAGTCGCGCGCAAAGATCCATACCAACCCCAGCGCGAGCACTCCAAACGTCCAGCGCCAGAGCAACTCCAGCGCGGTCAGCGAAGGTCTTTTCCAAACCGCAGCCATTACGCCGACGAACGACTGCGTCCCGCGCACCTGTCCCTGCGCCTGCACAATCGTCGCTGTTTCCTGTTTACTGATTCCGTCTCCTGTCTTATCTCACTACAAGGTTGACGAGCTTGCCCTTCACGACAATCGTCTTCACTACGGTTTTACCTACGAAGCGAGCCGCGACCTTCTCATCCGCGAGCGCCGCTGCCTTGATTGTCTCCTCATCCGCTCCGGCCGCAAGTTTGATCACGGTCACGAGCTTCCCATTGATCTGCACCGGAATCTCAATCTCGCTCTCCTTCGCAAGCTCCGCGTCGGCTACGGGCCAGGACTGGCGGAGCAACGGCTGCGTCTCACCCATCTGCTCCCACAGTTCCGCAGCCACGAACGGTGCGAACGGCGCCATGAGCAGCACCAGCGTCCGCAACAACTCTGCGGTGGTCGCTGCCGGAATCTCAGCCGAGTCCATCTTCGCTTCGGCGGCCGTAGTCTCGTTGACCAGGATCATGATCGCGGCGATGCATGTGTTGAAGTGCCAGCGTCCGTTGAAATCCTCCGTGATCTTGGCGATCGTCTGATGCAGCGTCCGAATCAGCGCCGCGCCGGCTGGCGTCTGCGCAGCAAACGCCTTCGCAGCGATCTCATCGCCATGCGCCCCGCGCTCAATACTCCGAACAGCCGGAGCGAACTTCATCACCAACCGATACACGCGTGCGAGAAACCTGCTGATGCCGGCAACACCTTCCTCCTGCCATTCGAGATCGCGATCCGGCGGTGCCGCGAACAGCGCATACATTCGCGTCGCATCGGCGCCGTAACGGGCGATCATGTCATCCGGGCTGACCACATTGCCCTTCGACTTCGACATCTTCGCGCCGTCCTTGATGACCATGCCCTGCGTGAACAGCCGCGTCGCGGGCTCATCGTTCCTGATCATCCCAAGATCGTGCATCACCTTCGTCCAGAAACGGGAGTAGATCAGGTGCAGAATCGCGTGTTCCACGCCGCCGATGTACTGATCGATTGGAAACCAGTAGTTCGCCTTTTCCGAATCGAATGGAGCGTCCGCGTTGTGCGCGTCCGTGTAGCGGTAGAAGTACCAGCTCGAATCGACGAACGTGTCCATCGTGTCGGTCTCGCGCCGCGCCGGTCCGCCGCACTTCGGGCATGTCGTGTTCACAAACTCCGGAACCTTCGCCAGCGGGCTTCCGCCCTCCTGCGTAATGTTCACGTTCTCTGGCAACAGCACCGGCAGCGCGCTCTCCGGCACCGGAACCACACCGTCTTTATCGCAGTACACCATCGGGATCGGCGTGCCCCAGTAGCGCTGACGGCTCACACCCCAATCCTTCAGCCGATACGTTGTCGTGCGCTTGCCGAATCCCTGCTCCTCCGCAAAGCGCCCCATCTTGTCCTGCGCTTCGAGCACCGCCTCGCCGGTCCACCCACCTGAGTTCACCAGCACCGCATCGTCTTCGCCGGTGTAGGGCAAAGCAAGATCGCCCGACTCGTCATCTGCTCCTCCTGAATTTGCCGGAGCGACGACACGGGTGATCGGCAACCCATACTTCGTCGCAAACTCATAATCGCGCTCATCGTGCGCGGGCACGCCCATAATTGCGCCGGTGCCGTAGTCGGCGAGGATGTAGTTCGCCACCCAGATCGGCAACGTCTCGCCATTGAACGGATTCACCGCACTCTTGCCCGTCGCCACGCCGTGCTTTTCGATGTTGCCGATGTCGCCGGTCTCCTTCGCGGCCTTCTGCTCGGCGATCATCGTCTCCACGGCCTTTGCGAGCTGCGCATCCTCCGCCGCCCACGCCTTCACCAGCGCATGCTCCGGCGCAAGCTGAATCGAAGTGGCTCCGAAGATGGTGTCGACGCGTGTTGTGAACACGGCGATCTTCTTCGCCGAATCAGCCGCGACCGCAAACTCTACCTCGGTTCCTTCGCTGCGGCCGATCCAGTTGCGCTGCATCGTCCGCACCTTCTCGGGCCAGCCCGGCAGCTTGTCCAAGCCATCGAGCAGTTCGTCGGCGTACTTCGTGATGCGGAAGAACCACTGCTCCAACTCGCGCTGCTCCACCAGCGTGTCTTCGTGACGCCAGCAGTAGCCGTTCACTACCTGCTCGTTCGCCAGCACGGTGCAACACTTCGGGCACCAGTTCACCTTGCTGGACTTCCGATACGCCAGCCCGCGCTCGTACATCTTCAGGAAGAACCACTGGTTCCAGCGGTAATATTCCGGCAGGCAGGTCGCGATCTCCGTCCCGGCCCAGTCATAACTGAACCCGATGCGACGCATCTGCTGCCGCATCGCAGCAATATTGCTCAGCGTCCACTCGCGCGGAGGCGTCCTGTTGCTGATCGCCGCATTCTCCGCCGGCAGCCCAAACGCGTCCCATCCCATCGGGTGCAGCACGTTATAGCCGCGCATCCACATGTAACGCGCCAGCGCATCGCCGATGGAGTAGTTCCGCACGTGCCCCATGTGCAGCTTGCCGCTCGGATACGGCAGCATCTCCAGGCAATAAAACTTTGGCTTGCCGCTGGCGTGATCTTCCGCACGATACAGCGCGGCATCGGCGTCCCACCGCACCTGCCACTTCGTCTCTATCTCGGCCGGGCTGTAGCGGGTAGACTCCGGGTTTGGATCGCGCTCCGGCGCGCTCTCGTTCCTAACTCCTTCAGGCATCCTTTCATTGTAAAGAACGCCGCATTGCCTCAGGGCTGCGCCGGCTCTCGCGTCAGATCGAACACCTGATATCCAGGCGGTACCTGAAACATCGATGGGTCAGGAGCCTCCAGATGAAGCTCCGTCACCTCTTCCACGTAGTGTCCTGTGCGCGGATCGTCGACAATGGACTTCAGCGGCATTTCTAACCTGGGTGATACCCAGGTCTCAGAGACGACTTGTATCTCGGCGTCATTGCCAATCTGACCGGCCGGGATCGTCTGTGTCGAGCGGCCACCTTGAACACACTCACCATCGATGGATGCGATCCCAAGGCTTTCGTTCTTGAACTCGATGTGCGAAGTCTCCGTTCCCTGAGACTCCAACTGCATCGCCTTTTGGAACGAGGCATCCACCGGCCGCCATTGATATTGCTGTGGTGGCGGCATCCGATTGACCGAAGCCACCTGAGTTCGCGGATAGAGCGCAATATATTCGTGAAGCACCGGGTCGTAGATGCTTATGTTCTGAACTTCCATCTCTCCGTCGCGCTCAACCCAGACTTCGGTGCGCTGCCGACCTTCTGCATCCCGCCATTCGTGGGACTCCGTTCGAGTCTTGATCTGGGTTCCATTGCTTAGGGTTTGCACCTGTGTCCGCACCCGCACCAGGCTGTAAGCGATGTTCCCCATAGGTGACACGGTCCCATTCGCGGTTGCTGTTCGCCTTACCGCCGGACACATTGTCGCGCCGTTCACCTGCGCACATGCCGGAATCACAACCAGGCCCGAAGCGAACAGTACAGCGAGAAGCCGCATCGCATCACCTCGCGCAGCCCGGCAGAATGATTCCGAGGCCGCTATCCTTGGCACCTTGCGATATTAGACGTAGGCTGATGTCAATTTGTGCCCGGCGCCGCAGCGAAATCCCGGGCATCTCACTGCGAAATAGGCACCACCGGCAGGCTGATATAGCTCGCCTCGCCCGGCTCATGCCATACCCTCTGCGTCGCCCTCTGATAGTCGCCCGGCTTCGCGTCAAAGATGTTCGGCACAAACGTCTGCGGATTGCGGTCATACAGCGGGAATGCCGTCGACTGCACCTGCACCATCAGCCGGTGCCCCGGCAGAATCGTCCGGTTCACCAGCGGCAGAGCGAACTTATACTCCAATGGCTCGTTCGGCTTGATGGCCTCCGGATGTTCAAAGCTTGTCCGATACCGTCCGCGGAAGATGTCAATCCCGATCGGCAGCTCATAGCCGCTCATGTTGTAGGGCGTGCCGATCACTCCCGGAAACACGCCGCCCGCATCGCCCGCTTTTACCTCCGAGTCCGGATAGACATCAATCAGCTTCACCACCCAATCCGAATCCGTCCCGCTCGTCGATGCCATCAGATGCACAATCGGTTCGCCGGCCAGCTTCATCGGCTTCGTCAGCGGCTCACTCACGTACGTCAGTACATCCGGCCGTCCATCGACGAAGCGCTGGTCGGTCACCAACCACGTTCGCCAGTTGCTGCCGTCATACGGCCGCGGGGAAAATGGCACGGGCTTCGCCGGGTCCGACACGTACTCATCGAATCTTCCGTCATTCGCTTCGCGCTTCGCCGTATCCGGCTTCGCAGGGGCCTCAAACGAGAGGCCGCCATCCGCTCGCAGATAGAGTGGCTGCGTGCGGACCTCACATCCGCTCTCGCAGCTCACCGGAAACGCCTGCATACGATCCCACTTGTCCAGGCCGGCGTCGTACATCAGCACGGGCGGCGTATCCGCTTTGGGCGATCCCGGCTTCAGATACTGGTTGAAGAACGGCAGCAGAATGTCTTTGCGCCAGTACTCTGACGTATCCATCGACCACTCAAACGGCCCGATCCCGCGGCCCTGCCGGTTAATCTGGCTGTGGAACCACGGGCCCATCACAAGGAAGTTCATCGTGTTGGTCTTGTCCTGCGGCTCCCACGCACGATAGGCATGATTGCCGCCGTACATATCTTCCTGGTCCCACTCGCCCTGCTCCCACATCGTCGGAACCGTGAGAGGCGTTTTCGCGATCAGCTTGTCCAATGCCTGAGACTGCCAGTAGCCGTCGTACGCCGGATGCTCCTCCATCACATGCCAGAACGGCAGTTGGTCCAGACCACCGGCGCGCGCAAAATCACCCGCGGATCCGGCCTCGAGAAAGTTCGTGTAGTCGTCGCGATGCTCGCGATGAATTGGCGCGCCTTGTCCACGCTTTGTGGTCTGCTCCGTGAAGTAGTCCAGGTTCGGCTCGCGAAACGCACCGTAGTGAAACCAGTCGTCGCCCATCCATCCATCGACCATCGGGCTTTCAGGCGCGGTCACCTTAAGCGCCGGGTGCGGATGGAGCAGCGCCATCACCACCGTGAAGCCCTCATAGCTCGACCCAATCATTCCCACGCGCCCATTCGACTCCGGCACATTCTTCACCAGCCAGTCGATCGTGTCGTACGCGTCCGTCGTGTCGTCCGCTCCGCTGGGGTTGTAACCGGAGTTCACTGGCGGTGGCGTCATCAGATAGACGCCCTCCGAGCCGTATTTGCCGCGGACGTCCTGATAGACGCGGATGTAGCCGGCCTTCACGAAGTCCTCGTCGCTGAGCGGTAGCAGATCGACCATCCTGGCCGCGCCCTTGGTCCGTTCCGCGCGTGCCGCTGCGTTGTAAGGCGTTCTCGTGAGAAGGATGGGCGCGTCATGGACTCCCTTCGGAATCACGATGACGGTGTAGAGCTTGACGCCATCGCGCATTGGAATCATCTCCACGCGCTTGATGTAATCGGTCTCCACTGCCGGCGCCTTGAAGTTCGGCGTCAGATCGTCCTTGGGCAGCGGGCTTTGCTGTTGTGCCACACAAAACGAAGTCGTCGCCAGCACAGTGCCGGCGAGAAGTACTCGGCAGAATGTCTTCATCGTGGTCCTTCGATGTGCGCGAATCCGCGGTTGAAATGGTGTGCGCCCAGACTATCATCGGGCGGTGGAGTATCCGGCGATTCTTATCCCGCACTGAGGGCGCGGAGGGCCATGACGTTACGCATCTCATCGCCGGGCTCGTCGACCGGCGTCTCCGCGATAAACGCCGCGTGCGCAAAACGTTCATCACAGAGCAACCTGCGAAATGCGGCGGGGCCGATGGTGCCCTCGCCGATGTGTTCGTGACGGTCCAGCTTCGAGCCCGCTGGGGCCTTGGCGTCATTGCAGTGCCATACTCGAACGGTCTCGAGCCCGATCGTCTCGGCGATCCGCTTTGTCGTTTCGGCCCAGCCGGCGGCGGTGACGATGTCGTAGCCCTTCACGTGCAAATGGCAAGTGTCCAGACACACCGCGACAGGAGCGCATGCCCGCAACCGCTCAACCAGCTCCGCCACCTGCTCGAGCGTTCCACCAAGCGAAAACTCCGCGCCGGGCGAGTTCTCGATCAGCACTTTGAAGTTGTGATCGTGCCAGGGAAGCCCATCCGTCGCGCGCTCAATCCCCTGTACCGCCAGCCGCAAACCCTCTTCGCGCGTCAGCCCGTTCCACGAGCCGGGATGCAGCACAAGGTACTCCGCGCCCCAGGCGAGCGCGCGCTCCACCTCAGAGCGAAAGGCGCTCACGGAGTTGGCGCGCACGCCCTCGGCCTGGCTGCAGAGATTGATCAGATAGCTCGCATGGATCACCAGCGGATCGATGTCGTGCTTGGCGCGGGCCTCGCGCATCTTCATCGCCTCGTCCGGCTTCACTGGCGAGCTTTTCCAAGTGCGGGGGCTGGAGCTGAATATCTGAAACGTGTTGGCTCCCGCGTCTACAGCCCGCTGCACCGCTGTCCAGCATCCACCGCTGGTGCCTACGTGGACGCCGATTCTCTTCTTTGCCATGGCTTCTCAGCTTAATGCAGCCAGCCTGCCCCTCCCCCCATGTTTTCGTGCAAAGTCTTCAAAGGAGATACTTTAGGTCCGGCCTTCAAGAGTGGAGACACTGGGACGGCTGCCAATCGGTTCGCTCCGGGGGCTGTTTTTGTCAAGCCGGATGCGTCACAGTTGGGTGCTAGTAGACGTCACGCTGGTAACGCTTCTGCTTCTTCATGGAGGCCAGGTATTCGGCGGCGTGCTCCAGGGTGCCGTTCGAGCCCTTCGCGATCACGTCAAGCAGGGCGTTCTCAACGTCCTTGGCCATGCGGCTGGCGTCGCCGCAGACGTAGAAGTAGGCGCCGCGCTCCAGCCAGTCATAAAGCTCTGCCGCGTTCTCCTGCATGCGGTCCTGCACGTAAACCTTCTTTGCGGTGTCGCGGCTGAAGGCGGTGTGCAGCTTGGTCAGGACACCTTCGCGCTGCATCTGCGCGAACTGCTCCTCGTACAGGTAGTCGGAGATGCGACGCTGCTCGCCGAAGAACAGCCACATCGGTCCCTTTTCGCCGAGGGCCTGACGATGCTCGAGAAATGCCCGGAATGGCGCAATTCCCGTTCCCGGCCCGATCATGATCACCGGCGCGTCGGGATTCTCCGGCAGGCGGAATGCGTTGTTTTCATGCAGGAAGATCGGCATTGTGCCGCCGACGGGCGCGCGCTCGCCCAAGTGGCCGGAGCAGACGCCCTGCCGCTCTGCGCCATGGGCGTTGTAGCGCACGATGCGCACCGTGGTGTGGACCTCATTGGGGTGCGCAAGCTGCGACGAGGCGATGGAATACATGCGCGGGGTGAGGCGTTGCAGGATATTGAACAGCTCTTGCGGCTGATGGATGAAGCCGGGAAAGTCCTTGACGAGATCGACGAACTCGCGGCCCCACACGTACTCCTCGGCCATCGCCTTGTTTTCGGTGCCGAGCAGCTTCTTCAGACCCTGGGGAACGTTGTCGCCGCAAAGCTTCGCGTACTGATTCACACTGCCGCGTGCCAGCTTGCCGATGCCGAGCCGGGTGGTCAGCGCCTCATGCAGTGAGATTTCGACCTTGTAGTGGTCGAGCACGCGCTCGGTGCCGTTGAAGCCGAGCGCCTCGAGCACCTCCGCCACCTGGCTCTCACGGTTCGTGGGCACGATGCCGACGGCATCGCCGGGGGTATAGGTCATGCCGTCTTCGAGCTCCAGCTCGATGTGAATTGTCTCTTTTTCGCTCTCGGGGCCGGTCAGGCGCTGGTTCGTAATGACGCGCGAGATGTATGGCTGATTTCTGGTGTACTTGGCGGTGTGCGCCTTGGCCGGAGCCTCAGGCGCTGCAATCGTCGTTTCAGTCATCTTCCTTCCATTGTACGAAATTCCCGGCGAAATTCGAGCTTCCAGCGCTCATTTCGAGGCGTGCAATCGATCCATCATCAGCGGCTCCAACACGGGAATCGGCAGCGGTCCTTCATCCAGCGCTTCGTCGTTGAAACGCTTGAGATCAAACGATGTTCCGGCGGCGCGCTGGTAGCGATCACGGAAGTCGATCCATTGGTGATAGCCCACGTAGTAGGTAATCAACTGACCGGCGGTCAGCTTTACTCGGCGCAGTTTGCCGAGGGCTTCCGCGCGCGTCTGGAAGGCCTCATTTTCCATCAGAGAGAGAGCCTCGTCGTCCGTCATGTTCATGCTCTGCATGCGGATGTCGAGAATGGCGTTGGCGATGACGCGCAGCCGGATCTTCATGACCATGAGCACGAAGCGAGGATCGTGGTTCGCGTACCCTGCGTCTTCCATCTCCTTGACGCCGTACTCGCCCCAGCCTTCGATGTACGGCCCGTTGCCGAGCAGGGCGCGCAGGATGCGGCGCTCCGGCGGCTGAATGCTGTCGGCGTGCTCGAACTGTGTATAGTGCCCCGGCAACGCCTCATGCATGGTGAGGTATTGGAGCATCCAGTTGTTGTATTCGCGCAGCTTGGACTCCGCGGCGGCGGGATCGCCGGTGGGGATGGGCGTGACCCAATACTCCCCCTCGCCGCCTGGCTGGAGCGACGGAGGCGCGTGGAAGCCCGCGACAGAGAAGACGCCACGCAGGAACGGAGGTGTGGATACGATCCTCAGATTCCCGCGGCTGCTCAGCGTGATCAGGTTCTTCTCGTTGATGAACGCTGTGATCTTCGCCGCATCCGCCTTCACCGTCGGCAGAAGTTGTTCAGGAGTGGTGTGATCGTCGTTGATGCGGCCGATGACCTCGGCGATGACCTTGTTTTCGAGCGCTTCGCCAGTCAGTCCTGCATGGTTCGCATTCGGGAACCATTGAGCGTCGAGCGGCTTCGCGATCGCGTACATCTGTGCGCGAACGGTGGCGAGATCGCGCTCCGCGGAGGCAAGAAGAGAGGCCGGGGTCTGGCCAGTGTCACTGCCGACGGCGAAGCGGAAGATCCTGGCATACACCTCTGGACCTGATCTCCAGGTCCTCGTCTGTGAACGCTTGGCAAGATCGTTTTTCAGCCATGCGACGTACGCGTCGATGGCTTGATTGGCCGCCTGGGCCGCAGCTTCGCAGCGTGCATGCAGCGGAGATGCAGCGGAGACCTGTTGCGCGATCTGTTCGATGACCTGCTTGTCGCCGGCGGCTTCATTGACGGCTGTATCGATGAATACGGGATCCGACTCGCGCAGATTCTCTTTGGCCTGTCCGAGGAAGCGCGGCACCTGCTCCATGCGGGCGATGACGTTGGTGAGCCGCTGCTGTTCTGTACCGTAGTTCTGGGTAAGCGGAAAGAACAGCGCGGTGCCGACCTCTTCGACGGGGCGCTCGGGGCGATAGTGTTGGGGCTGGCGAACATCGAGCGCGAAGATCTGTTCGGCGATGCTGGAGCGCACGAGCGTGAGATCGGCCTTGTCCTCGCCGGAAAGCTTCGAGTCATCGAGGTTCGAGAAGCATCGCTGTGCGGCCGCGAGAAGGCTGCGCTCGCGTGCCTGCGCCTCGGGACCGATATCGTCGAGCTGCGCGTCGAGCAAGACGCCGTTGCGCTCGTGGTAGCCAGCCTCGGTTGCTGAGACCGGATGCATTGCCAGCTCTTCGAGGAGCAGGCGGTTCGCCTGGTGCAGCAGAGTCTCCTGCGGAGTGACCTTGCAGACGAATGCCGGCGTGGACGAGGATTGCGCACCGGCGCAGACGCTGCCGGCGAGGCACGCGATGGCAAGCCAAGGGAGGATAATCGCAGTCGAAGATCTCATGCGCTGAAGCTTATCAGTCAACGCGCGGGGTCGAAGTCGAAACCCCTCGAAGGACGCAACCGAAGTGTTCGGCGACAGCCTCCAACCAGACACGGTGGAACGGTCTTCCAATCCGGTGCGCTGGATCTTTGCCTCCGAGCAGGGGCCGCGCACGGTACTGCTGGCACGGTGGCTGTGGCTGCGCGCGCTGGGACTGATCTACTTTTCGGCGTTCTTCTCGTTGTTGTTCCAGGTGAAGGGACTGATCGGGCAGAACGGGATTCTGCCGACGGGAGAGACGCTGCAGGCCATTGCCGAAGCCAGTGGCAAGAGCCGCTTCTGGGTTGCGCCATCGCTGTTTTGGATCTCGTCGGGCACGCATTTCATCGTCGCGGTGATGTGGATTGGGCTGCTGGCGTCAATCGCAGTCTTCTTCAACCTGTGGCCGCGCGCGAGCCTGCTGATTTGCTGGATTTGCTTTCTCGCTTTTGTGAGCGCGGCCAGCGATTTTTCGTCGTATCAATCCGACGGAATGCTGCTCGAGGCCGGATTCATATCGATGTTCTTCGCGCCGCCCGGACTGCGGCCGGGACTCGGCCGGGAATATCCGCCGATTCGCGCAAGCCTGTGGCTGCTGCAGTGGGAGTGGTTCCGCATCTATTTTGAATCCGGATTAGTGAAGTGGCTGAGCGGAGATCCGCAGTGGCGGCACCTGACGGCAATGGACCAGTACTACCAGAACAGCCCGCTGCCCACGTGGATTGGATGGTACGTGCAGCACCTGCCGGAGTGGTTCCAAAAGGCGACCGCGGGCGGGACGCTGGTGATGGAATTCTTCGTGGTGCTGCTGTTCTTCTTTCCGCGTAAGTGGCCGGCAGGACGCGCCGTGCGGGTGGTTCTGTTCGTGGTGGTGACGGTGTGGGAGATTCCGGTGATTCTTACCGGAAACTATGCGTTCCTCAACTACCTGGTGCTCTGCCTGGGCATCCTGTTGCTGGACGATCGCACGCTGGTACGTTGGGTTCCGGCGCGCTGGCGGGGAAGGATGGCGCTACCGGAAGCGGGAAGCGAAGTGCCCGCGAGCCAACCGGAGCATGGCGTGAAACGTGGGTTTCGCGCGGTGAAGCTGACCGTAAGCACGCTGCTGCTGGCTCTGATCGCGTATGACACGAGCTTCGAGTTATTGAACATCGTCTGGCCTGGATTGCCGCTGCCGACGGCGCCGGTCGCGGTGCTGGAGCCGTTCCGGATTGCGAACCAATATGGATTATTTGCAGTGATGACGGATGGACGCTACGAGATCGAGTTTCAGGGATCGGATGACGGACAGAACTGGACGGCGTATCCGTTCCAGTACAAGCCGCAGGCGCTGAACGAGCGGCCGCGCATCTACGCGCCCTACCAGCCGCGATTTGATTGGAACCTGTGGTTCGCGTCGCTGGTTGACTGGCAGCAGGCCGAGATCGTTCCGCTGACCGAAGAGCGGCTGCTGGATAACGATGCCGATGTGCTGAGTCTGTTCCGAAGCAATCCGTTTGGCCAGAAGCCACCGAAGTACGTGCGAGCGGTGCTGTGGCAATACTGGTTTACAACGATCGCGGACAAGCGCGCGACGGGCAACTGGTGGAAGCGGCAGATGCTCGGCCTGTACGCTCCGGTGCTGACGAAGGTTTCGGGCGGCCGCTATGCCGTGGCGGAGGAACCCGAACCGCTGCCGCCGCACGATTGAGCCGCACGATAGACTGACGGCATGGATACGCACGGCTCGTCAACTATCGTCATTTTGGACTTCGGATCTCAGTACACCCAACTGATCGCGCGCAGAATTCGCGAGCTGGACGTGTTCTCGGTAGTGCTTCCGTGCACGGTGCCTCTGGAGCGCGTGCTGGAGTTGAAACCGAAGGGGATCATCCTCTCGGGTGGGCCCTCGAGCGTGTATGACGATGCGGCGCCGAAGACGGATGCAAAGGTGCTGGCGACAGGGCTGCCCACGCTGGGCATCTGCTATGGGCTGCAGTTCATGACGCACCACCTGGGCGGACGTGTGGCTCCTGCGGCAGCGCGGGAGTACGGCCACGCCGAAGTGGAAGTGATCGCCGAAACGCCCTTGTTCCAGGGCTTGCCGCAGACGCTGGATGTCTGGATGTCGCACGGCGACCACGCGGAGCAGATGGCCGCCGGATTTCACATCGTGGCGAAGACGGCGAATGCTGTGGCGGCGGTTGCCAACGAGTCGCGCAAGATGTGGGGCGTGCAGTTTCATCCGGAGGTTGCGCACACTCGGCAGGGGATTGAGTTGCTGCGCAACTTCGTCGTCGATATCTGCGGAGCGAAGCAGGATTGGACGCCGGCGCACTTCATCGAGACGACCGTCGCGAGCATCCGTGCACAGGTTGGCGAAACGGGACATGCGATCTGCGGGCTGAGCGGCGGCGTGGACTCAAGCGTCGCTGCAGTGCTGGTCGCAAAGGCGATCGGCGACCGGCTGACGTGCATCTTCGTGAACAATGGCGTGTTGAGGAAGGGCGAGTTCGAGCAGGTGCAGAAGACGATGCGCGAGGACCTCGGGCTGAATGTCGTCGCGGTCGATGCGAGCGAGCGCTTTCTGGGCAAACTCGCGGGCGTGACCGATCCGGAAAAGAAGCGCAAGGCGATCGGCAATGAGTTCATCGCGGTCTTCGACGACGAGGCGCGGAGAATCTTTGAAGCCGAGAAATCGGCGGGTGAAGAGATTGCGTGGCTCGTGCAGGGAACGCTGTATCCGGATGTGATCGAATCGGCCAGCGTTCATGGGCCTTCGCATGTCATCAAGAGCCACCACAACGTCGGCGGGCTGCCGGCGGATATGAAGCTGAAGCTGATTGAGCCGTTACGTGATTTATTCAAGGACGAGGTGCGGCGGATCGGCAGAGACCTCGGCATGCCGGCGGAGATTCTGGAGCGGCAGCCGTTTCCGGGGCCGGGGCTGGCGGTGCGCATCCTCGGCGAGGTGACGCCAGAGCGTGTAGCGCTGCTGCAGGAGGCCGACGCGATCTGCACGGAGGAGATCAAGCGCACGGGACTAGCGACGAAGTTGTGGCAAGCGTTCGCCGTGCTTCTGCCGGTGAAGTCCGTCGGCGTGATGGGCGACCAGCGGACGTACGCTTCAACGTGCGTGATTCGCGCGGTAGAGAGCGAAGACGGCATGACCGCCGATTGGGCCGCGCTGCCATATGAGGTGCTGCGCACAATTTCGAGCCGCATCGTAAGCGAGGTTCACGGGATCAATCGAGTGGTGTATGACATCACGTCGAAGCCGCCGGGAACGATTGAGTGGGAGTGAGGCGGGACGAGCTTAGCGGTTAGAATTTTCGGCCGACCTGGCCAGAATGGGATGAACTGTAAATGTAAACGACCTTTCCGACGATGTCGGACAGATGTACAGGAGCATAGTCTGGGTAGCGGCTATCGAGGCTCTTGGAACGCCAGTCGCCAGTGACGAAGACCTGCCCTTGGGAAACTATTCGAAGTGGGAAGCTCGCTTCGGATGGGTCAGATGGTTCATCGGGACTCTTCACGTATGGTTCCGCGAGAACCGAACCATTGCGAATCAGCTTGTCATTTTTGCCCTCGATGGTCTCTCCCGAGATGGCGGAAATACGTTTGACGAGAACTACACCATCGTGGCGGAAGACAATGAGGTCGCCATCAGCGACAGAATGTTCACTATAGTAGCCGGTATCAACGGTGATCAGGTCGCCATTGTAGAGTGTTGGCTGCATCGAGTCATTGCTTAGCCGAAAGGTTCGTGTCTGTGTGAGTTGCTTGAACGCTGTGGGGATCGTGATGATCGCGATGATGACACAGATGCCAATAACCGAAGCGAGGCCAATCCAGAGGCCTTTGTGACTTGTTCTTTGAGAGTCCGTCGAGTCCATGGAAGGTCCACCGCATTATGCCAAAAGAGACCGCAGAACCAAATCTTTTTTTACTCTCGAAACGAGACTGACAGGTTGACATCCTGCAAAAGCTTTTCGCAATGAGTTTTGAGCTCCGAGTTTTGAGCTGTGAGTTTAGGAGCTGCGCGCCCGTTCGACAGCACGGACCACGGCGGCAGCTTTATTGCGGCACTCTTCTTCTTCGCGCTCGGGGATGGAGTCGGCGACGATGCCGGCCCCGGCCTGAATGTAGCCGCGCTCGCCGTCCATGAAGAGCGTGCGGATGGCGATGCAGGAGTCTAAATTGCCGGAAAAATCCGCGTAAATAATTGCGCCGCCGTAGACGCCGCGGCGGGCTGGTTCAAGCTCTTCGATAATTTCCATGGCGCGGATCTTGGGCGCGCCGCTGAGCGTTCCGGCCGGGAAGCAGGCGCGCAGAGCGTCGATGGGGGCGAGGTCTGGCTTCAGGGTTCCTTCCAGCGCGCTGACCAGATGCATGACGTGCGAGTAGCGCTCGATGAACATGAGGTCCTTGACCTTGACGGAGCCGAACTCGGAGACGCGGCCGAGATCGTTGCGGCCGAGGTCGACGAGCATGACGTGCTCAGCGACCTCCTTCGCGTCGGCGCGGAGGTCGGCTTCAAGATTGCGGTCGTGGGCTTCGTCGGCGCCGCGCGGACGGGTGCCGGCGATGGGGCGGTACTCGACGTTGCGGCCGTGGACGCGAACGAGGAGCTCGGGTGAGGAGCCGACGATGTGGCATCGTCTTGAGCCCACCGGGCCTTGCTGACCATCCGCATCTCCGGCAGGCAGGCCGAAGCGCAGGAAGTACATGTACGGCGAAGGGTTGACGATGCGGAGGGAACGATAGATCTCGAAGGCGTCTACGCCGGGTGTGCAGTCAAAACGCTGCGAAAGCACGCACTGGAAGACATCGCCGGCCGCGATATATTCCTTGGTCTTCTTGACTGCAGCCAGAAAGTCTTCGGGCCTGGTTCGCGGCTTAAGGTCGAGTGGAGATTCGAGAGGTGACCGCTTCGTTCTGGGCAGAGCGTCTTCCAGCAATACCTCGAGCTCATCGAGACGGGATTCGGCGTCGGCGAAGGCTTGAGGTGCGTTGTCGGGGGTAAGGGGGAGACGGGCGCCGGCGGTGACGATGAGGTGGATGGCCTTGCGGACGTGGTCAAAGGCGAGGACCTGATCGAAGAACATCAGATGCGCGTCGGGGACGTGAAGCTCGTCGGCGGCGAGCGAAGGCAGCTTTTCGATCTGCCGGACGATGTCGTAGGCGAAGAAGCCGACAGCGCCGCCGGTGAACGGCGGCAGTCCGGGGAGCTTCGCGGCGATGTGCTTGCCGAGTTCACGCTTCATCTGAGCGAAGATGTCGCCGGTGAAGGTCCTTCCCCCGAAGTCCTCGGCGATCCTCACCTGATCGTTCGCTGCCGTAATTCGCTCGTAGGGCCTGATGCCGATGAAGGTATAGCGGCCGATGGTCTCGCCGCCTTCGACGGATTCGAGCAGAAAGGCTTCGGGTTCGTGGGCGGCAACACGGAGGAAGGCAGAGACGGGGGTTTCGAGGTCGGCGGCGACGGTGCGGGTGACCGGGACGAGCGTGTGGGCGCGCACGAGTTCGATGAAATCCGTCCGATTCGGCGTGGTCTGGGCGCGCGCAGGAGGCATTTCTATGAGGGTATCGCAGTACGGAAACGACGCGAACGCCTTTGGCTCCCATCGGGCGTTTCAGGAGAGACGCAGTGGTCAAAATGAGGTGTCTTTCGGGATGCGCGGGTCATTGCCTGTTCCCCAAATGGGGGCCTAGAATCGCCGGGGTTTGGGCAAGACCCAGACCGGGACCGGGCGAAAATCGGCCCCACAAGACGGTATTGTTCCGCCTGCTGTAGAGTGGGGCGCGTCATAGAAGACGTGGGCCTGCGACACGGAGGAGAAGCAATGGCCGATGAACAATTGGTACCGGGAAAAGCAGCGCTAACGGCGCGTCCGGATTCCGTCAACGCGAGGACCGCAGCAAACAGGCTGGGTGCTCAGAAGGAAGCAGGCATGGCATTCGCAGAAACTACGGCTCCAATAATCTCCATTGAGCAAGAAACCAATCCGTGGGAGGCGCAGGCGGCAAGGTTCGATTTGGCGGCGAGGAAGTTGAATCTGGACCCGGGAATCTGGAAGGTGCTGCGATATCCGTCGCGCGAGATCATCGTTCATATCCCGGTGGGGATGGACGATGGAACGATCGAAGTATTCACCGGCTATCGAGTGCAGCACTCGGCATCACGAGGGCCGTGCAAGGGTGGGATACGGTATGCGCCCGATGTGAGCCTGGATGAGGTGCGCGCGCTGGCCAGTTGGATGACGTGGAAGTGCGCGGTTGTGAATATACCGTTCGGCGGGGCGAAGGGCGGCGTGATCTGCGACCCGCGCTCGATGAGCCAGGGCGAGCTGGAGCGGTTGACGCGGCGATACACAGCAGAGCTAATTGAGTTCATTGGACCGGAGAAGGACGTTCCCGCGCCGGACATGAATACGAATGAGCAGACGATGGCGTGGATCATGGACACCTATTCCATGCACATGCGCCAGACGGTGACGAGCGTAGTGACGGGCAAGCCGGTGAGCCTGGGCGGCTCACGCGGCCGGCGCGAGGCGACGGGGCGGGGCGTCAGCGTGGTCACAGACCAGGCGCTGAAGCATCTGAACATGTCGCCGGAATCGACCAAGGTGATCGTGCAGGGCTTTGGGAATGTGGGCTCGAACTCTGCCAATCTGCTGTGGGAGAAGGGCTACAAGATTATCGGCATCGGGGAGTATGACGGCGCTCTGTATAACGCGAACGGCATGGACATCAGCGAGTTGCTGGAGTGGAAGGCCCGGCATGGATCGATCCATGGCTTCAAGGGAGCGGAGGCGGCCGACAAAGACGAGCTGCTGACGCGCGCTTGCGATGTGCTGATTCCAGCGGCGACGGAGAACGTGATCACCAGCCGGAATGCCGACCGAATTCGCGCGCGGATTCTTGTCGAGGGGGCGAATGGGCCGACGACGACTCTGGCGGACGACATTCTGCAGGACAAAGGCGTCTTCGTTGTCCCGGACATCCTCGCCAATGCCGGCGGCGTCACCACCAGCTACTTCGAGTGGGTGCAGGACCGCATGGGGTACTTCTGGACCGAGCAGGAGGTCAACGAGCGGCTGGACCGCATCATGGTGGACAGCTTCAACGACGTGTTGCAATATGCGGTACAGCACGGTGTGAACAATCGCATCGCGGCTTATATGCTGGCTATCGACCGGGTGGCGTTCACGACCAAACAGCGGGGAATGTACGCTTAGAGCATTTTCCTGATGGCAGGGTTTTTAGAGGGGATCTGTGGAGATCGTTTTCCTTGAGAGAAAGCGGCTCGAACGGTTAGAACCTCGACTAGATCTTCAGGAAAATGCTTCGTCCGGCGTAGGGTGCATCTTGGCGAGGTGAGAGTGCGAGCCTGTCCTGTTTGCGGCGAACACCGGTTTCAAAGGCTTCACCGCGTGGGCATTTGGGAACGGTGGATTCTTACGCTCTACGGGCTGTACCCGTGGGCGTGCCGGAACTGCGGCCGCAAGATGTACCGGTTCAAGGAACGCGCGACCCGCAACACGGAGCGCGAAGAGGCCTGAGCCGCGGCACGATACGTTGTGGCAGAATGACAGTGTTTGAGGCGCAACGAGCGCCGCGTTCTTTCTTGCCTGTTCGTGAACCTGCCTAATTCCATCACGCTGAGCCGTATCGCCTGCGTTCCGGTGCTTATCTGGATCCTGAGCCCGAAGTTCCCCCTGCATGCGCATGGGGATCAGGAGCTCATTGCATCTGGGGTATTTATTCTGGCGTCGATCACCGACGGCCTGGATGGCTACCTCGCTCGAAAACGCGGCCAGATTACGACGCTGGGCATGCTGCTCGATCCGCTGGCCGACAAGCTGATGGTGACCGCGGCATACATCGTTCTGGTCTCCTATAACCCACGTGTTGTGGTGCCTTGGATTGCGGTGCTGGTCATCGGCCGCGAGTTTTTGGTGAGCGGCTTGCGCTCAATTGCAGCCAGCGAAGGATTCACGATTGAAGCGAGCGAGATCGGCAAGCTGAAGACAGTGATTCAGATTGTGAGCGTGGTGGCAGCGATCCTGAACCACCGGTGGGACTACTGGAACTTCGGCTGGTTCGTGGTCGGCGTGCACCTGATCGCCGTGACGGCCATCTACTGGATGGCAACGGTGTCAATCATCTCCGCGGTGGACTACTTCGTGGGCTTCTGGAAGAAGATTGACCATGCCAGCGGCCGGCGGCGGCGCAGAAGTTCCGTACTGAGCCGCCGGAAGCGCGCAACGTTAGAACAAGGCGCGAACATCAAGCTGCAGTAACGTCGTACGCCGACGTGACCGGCGTATGTTACGCGCGTTTCGTGAGACTAGCGTTATTTGTTTGACCCTCCCGGCGACGTGGCGTAGAAGGGGAGCACCGTTCCTTTCTTACGCAGATTCATCCCCTGTCGAGGTCGCGACATGGTCGCTGGTCAGGTATCTGGAGCTGGAAACTCTATTGGTTTTGCAAGCTCCACTTGCCCAAACTGCGGCTCATCTTCGACGGTGCGGGTCTTTCGCCGTGAGACGAATCGCGAGTGGTATCTCGCTCGATGCAGCGCCTGTAAACAGCACTTCACGGACCCGCAGCCGACCCTCGATGACATCGTGAGCTTTTACGGCGATGGCTACCATGAAGAGTTGCTCACAGTAGAGCTCACACGCGCGGCGTTCGGCCCCAAATTCGAGTCCTACATCAACTGGATCGCGCCGCATCTGCGCCCGGGTGGCCGCACCCTCGATGTCGGCTGCAGCACAGGCCTGTTCCCCTGCCTCCTCAAGGAACGCGGCTTCGCCGCCGAGGGGTTGGAACTGAACTCCGTGACAGCAGCGTTCGGCAGGAAGGAGTTCGGCATACCGATCACAAATCAGCCGTTCGAGACCGCCAACTACGCCGCTTCAAGCTTCAGCCTCGTCTCCATGACGGATGTGCTGGAGCATTCGCTGAGCCCCATCGCAACCCTGGAACGAGTCCATAGCATTCTGGAGAGCGGCGGCCATGCGCTGATCACCTTTCCTGATATCAGCTCGGTCGAGTCACAGTACTTCCACGCCTGCGCGCGGATGACCGGCCGCGAATGGCTTTGGCAGAACTGCCATGTTCCCCTTCACACATGGGAGTTCACACGGCCAACGGCTGAGGCGCTCTTCCGGCGCACAGGGTTTCGGGTTTCCGCCTTCCGGCGAAGCCATGTGGTTCTCGAAGAGAAGCGTGAACGACTGCTCGCGCTTCTATACCTGCCGTCACGACTCCTCACATTGCGGCCGCTGTCGCGGCTCATGGGAACACAACTGGAGTTTCTAATTCAAAAACAGTAGCAGGAGACGAAGAGACCTCGGCGGATGCCGAGGCCTCTTCATTTGTGCTGCAGAGGTTCGTTTATGCGTGCGCGCGGTGGGCCTGCTCGCGGTGGACGAAGTGATATGGCGGCCACGGGCCGGAGAGCTGCATGGAGCAGTCCTTCATCTGCTGAGTGGCCGAGCTGTACTTGTTCTGGTAGCGCTCTACCGTCTTTTTGTCGACGAGATGGGCGATGTCCAGCAACATCTTGCCGGAGTCCATGCGGCGGCAGGTGACCTCTTCGGCCAGCGGAAGGAACATGCGGTGCATCTGCACGGAAAGCGCGCGGGCACGCGACTGCCGCTCCCGCTGACGGCTGGCTGATTCACGCAGGTGAGAAAGATACTCCTGCCCGGCATGATGGGTGTGGCCAGCGATCCGCGATTCCGGACAGATGTCATCCATAACGACCTTCAGGTGCATCTCAGCCTTGCCGCGAAGACGCTCGACGTTGGCCAAAAAGTGCCGCTGATTGGAGCGCACGGAACGCCGGAGCGCATCGTCATCCTCGAAGGTGGTTCCGAAACGGAATGGAAGAACGGTGGAGCGGTCGAAGCAGCCCGAGATCACGCGGGCGTGGTCACGGGCGGCGGATTGAGCTTCGGGGCCGACCAGACGGGCACCGTCTTCGGGCAGGTGCTCGGAGACGACCACGGCGAGATCAGCGGCGGGAAAGAGAAACGTTTGATTTCCGAAGAGCCCGGTGACTCCGTGGAGGGGCATCGGACGGCGGTGACGATCTAACTCAGAGAAAGCGCTACGCTCAGCGATACAGTAGGCATACCAGGCCATGTTCTTGTGCTGCTCCTGTTTCTGCGCGCCTCGATCAGACACGCGGGCGCGAAATAAAGAACTACGAACTTGCCAGATCACAAGGACAACATGCATATCGGGCAGCATGCCCTGAAAGGTGTGCACTGTTCCGATTGCGAGCCAGATAGTATGCCCGTCGCAATACGATTGGCAAGAGGGTTCTCAAGCACCAACGGTTTTCAAAGTGGCGCGTGAATTGCGTGACCGCGCGCGGGCGGCTTACTAATTCAGCAACATAGGGATGACGGGCCTAGGGGCCTTCGCAGAATCGTGGGTCTAGGGCGCAATGCAAGCGAGCCCGGCTGATACACTTAGGGTGCGGTGGTGGGCCCGCAGATCTGCAAAGAATCTCTGAGAGACGGGAACATCGACCTAAGTGGACAACGTAACCAAGCGACAGTTGAAGAAGCAGGACCAGTTCATCACCTTCACGGAGCAGGGAGTTGACTGGGCGAAGCAGAACCGGCAGCAGGCGATCACGATCGGCGTCGTGGTGGTGGTGGTGATTCTGCTCATCGTAGGGGGATATAGCTTCTACCAGCACCGCACCGACGCCGCTTCCAACGCGTTTGGGGATGCGATGCAGACCTACCAGGAGCCTTTGGCGTCGCAGGCTCCGGAGCTTCAGCCGGGGACGAAGACGTTTCCGGATGCAAAGGCCCGAGCGGCGGCGGCCAACGGGCAGTTTATGGCGGTCGCGGACAAATACGGCATGACGGAGCCCGGCAAGATGGCTCTCTACATGGCCGGTGTGACCTATATGGAAGAGGGCAACAACGCCGCAGCCGAGAACGCGCTGACAAAGGTAGCCGGGAGCTGGAACGGTGACGTTGCGGCGCTCGGAAAATCCGCGCTGGCCGGATTGTATGAGCAGACCGGCCGGAACGCCGATGCGGAGAAGCTGCTGGAGGAGTTGGGTAAAGGCCATGCCACGACTGTGCCACCGTTCTATGCGCAGGTGCGGCTCGGCGATCTGTACCAGAGCGAAGGGCGGATGGCCGATGCGAAGCGCGTGTGGGCGGAAGTGAAAGACAAGGACAAGGACTCAAAGGGCAATCCGGGGCCGGCCGCCGAGTTAGCCTCGGAAAGGCTGAACCCGCAGGCTACAGGCCCGGGGATGATGATGGGGCAATAGCAGGAATCAGGGATCAGAACATGGATAAGCGCAGGTCGCCCGATCGGCGACCTGTTCTGTTAGCTGATCTTCATTCTCTGTTCACTGGCTCCTGATGTCCGATGCCGGATTCTCCTATAAGAAACCCTCGTCATCGCCCAGTCCCGAGGCTGCAGCCTGCGGGCTGACATGTGAGGTCAGGCTTCCTGGGGCGCTGGGGCTGCGTAACCGATCGATTGAGGTCCAGATATCGGGCTTGGCAGGGTTGGGCGGCGGCGGCATCCAGTGGGGAAGCTCGAGCCGCAAATAGTGAGCCATGGCGCACGCGGATGGCTCATAGAGCCTGCGTAACGCGTCCAGGCGGCCCCGCACATTGGTGTCCGAACAGAGAGATATGCCGCCCTGGTAGAGAAGTCCGGTGAGCCGAGCGAATTCCTCGTCGTTGAGGCGCGTGAACGGCTCCTGGCGGAGGCGAAGCTCGGCCTTCTCGCGATGGAAGACATGACCGATGTCTACGAGGACGTGCCGGCCGACGGCAAAGGTCAACTGCGCCTGGCGCTTCGCTGGGCCTTCGACAGCGGTGATGAGGAGAGCGCAAGCGTCGAGCACGGCAGTTAGGGCGGAGAGCCAGCTTTGGTTGTCGTGTTGCGAGCGGTAGTAGCAGAGAATGGGATAGGAGATATGCGTCTCCAGCATGGTGGCCGACCAGCGTTCCCATTCGGCAAGCAGCACGGTCAGCGCCTGTTCCCCTCCCTGAAAATGGTGACGAAGCAGAAGTTCGCCGGCGGTAGGAGGGGACCCGGCGCGGGCGTCGAGCAGCGCGACCTCGGTTTCACGCGCTGAAAAGGCGCCGTACAGGACGGGAACATAGCCGATGACCAGCGCGACGAAACCCAGACCGGTGCCGGCCTCCAGAATGATCAGAAAGCGCGCGAAATGGCTCGAGGGAATCACGTCGCCCAGGCCGAGCGTGAACAGCGTCGATCCGCTGACGTAGAAGCAACTCCGGAGGCGACCCAGACTGCCCGTGGGATGCCACGGATCCAGGAATGGCGCATGCAGGCCGAAGTAGATGAGAGCAAAGGCAGTAATCAGGCTGATGGCCCAGAACACGAACAGCATCAACAGAGAGAGTGGACCGTAAAAGCTGTAAAGCTGCTCGCGGCGGCGATGGTCGCGATACAGATGAACGATGCGAGTCCAGGGGATCCAGGTGACGAGGAAGAATATCCTCGTCAGCCGGAAGCGGGCGACCGGACGGCGAGGCAGAATGATGGTCTGGAAGGAATCCTGAAGAACAGCGCCGAAGATCAATAAGCCGAGCAGCAGCAGCAGGATATGCATAGATTCACTTTGGATTCCGAATTTGGATCGACGATTCGATATCCGGCCGCGAATAACGAATTAGTGCAGATTTTACTGGTATTGCGCGTTTCCGTTCGTCTACTCTACAGGCACTTTTCCGGCACCGCGCTGTTCTCGGCACGGTTTTTCCACCAAGGGTTTTGTCCTCCATGCGCTGCGGGGAGGCGCGCCTTCCTATGAGACACAGAGTGTTGGTCGTTGACGACGATCGACTGGTGGCCGATACGCTTCGGATGGTCTTTGCAGCCAACGGCTTCGAGTCGGAGGCTTGCTACTCGGCTGCCGAGGGTTTCAGGGTAGCGAAGAGCTTCTCGCCAGAGCTGATGCTGTGCGACGTGACCATGCCCGGAGAAGATGGATTGAAGCTAGCAGCCCGCATCTTTGATGAGTTGCCGGAATGTCAACTGCTCATGCTGACTGCGTATCTGAGCAAGTCCGCGACTGAGGAGCTCGAGGCCTTGCGCCGCAGGCGTCCAATCCGGCTTTTGAACAAGCCGTGCCCGCCCGAGGTTCTTCTGGAGGAGGCGTTGGACCTGCTGAGGCCTGGAAGTGCGATCTCTGCCGCGAGTTGAACCGGCAAAGCAAACCTGCGATTACGAGAGCGTAGACTCTAGCTTGCGATGAGCCCTCGAGAGCCGATGCTGAGCTTTGCCGACCTGCGCCGGAAGCGCCAGCCAAAGGTAGGCCGAGCGGCCGAGATGCCGGGGTTGTTTGATGCTCTTCCGGCGGAGGAAGCATTCGCGCCGCCCATTCGTGAGGAGACTCAGGAAAAGACTCGAATCCTCGGCACAACCACAGCCGAGCCGGCTGAGCGTGCGGAAGCTGCCCCGGGGTCGCGCGTGTGGACTGTGGCTGAGCTGGTTCGCGATGTCCGCGGGATGGTGGAGCGGGGTTATGCGCACATTATGGTTGAGGGCGAGATCTCCAATTGGCGCCCGGCAGCGAGCGGCCATTGCTATTTCACACTGAAAGACGGCGCGGCCCAGCTTGCGGTGGTGATGTTCAAGCGGCAAGCGTCGCTGATCCGGTTCCACGCGAAAGACGGCGATGCGGTGCGGCTACATGGCCAGTTGAGCGTGTACGAGAGCCGCGGCCAGATGCAGTTGATCGCCGAATGGATGGAGCCACGAGGCTTAGGCGCGATGTTGGCCGCGGTGCGCGAACTGAAGGAGAAGCTGCGGCGCGAAGGACTGTTCGATCGCAAGCGGCCATTGCCGGCTTTCCCGAAGTGTATCGGTGTCGTAACCAGCGTGCAGGGCGCGGCGCTGCGCGACATCGTGAAGGTCTGCCGGCGAAGGCACGCTGCGGTGAATCTGCTGATCTATCCAGCGGCCGTGCAGGGACCGCGATGCGCACATGAGGTCGCGGCGGGCGTGCGGTGGTTCAGCCGCCATCCTGAACGGGCCGATGTGGTGATCGTTGCGCGCGGTGGCGGAAGCTGGGAAGACCTGCACGGCTTCGACGATGAGCGCGTCGCGCGCGCCATTGCCATTTGTGAGGTTCCGGTGATTGTTGGCGTCGGACACGCCACGGATTCGACGATCGCCGATGCAGCGGCGGACGTTTGCGCACCCACGCCTTCTGCAGCCGCGGAGATTGTGACTGCGGCACAGCACCGCCTTGAGGAGAGGGTGGACCGCGCGCGGGCAAGACTGGATCGTGCGGGACGGTACGAATTGCTGCGAGCGAGACAGCGGCTCTCGGCCCTGGGCGCGGAGGTCGCGCTCGAGCGCGTGCGGGATGCAATGGAACGAAGAGCGCAGCGCTTCGATGAGCTCGATCTGCGATTGAGCAGTGCGGCATCGCGGCGAATCCGGACGGCAGATGAACGTCGCATCCGGCTGGAATCCAGACTTCTGCGGCGGGATCCGGCGGTGCGGCTGCGCGAGGATCGCCGCAGATTGGAAAGCCTGCGCATGCAGCTGTTCGGTATCGCGAAGACGATTGTCGCGAGCCGCGAAAATGGTGTGCAGCGCGCAGATTCAAGTCTTCGTGCGCTGAGTCCAGTTCGCGTCCTGGAGCGCGGTTATGCGCTAGTGTATGGTCCGGACGATCGATTGGTGCGCACAAGCTCAGATGTGCGACGAGGAGATCGAATCACTGCCCGGCTGGCGAAGGGAAGTTTGCTGGCGGACGTGGTCGAAATCAGCGCGGACGATAAGAAATAGATCAAGCTGCTACGCCGGCGCACACAGAAGCCCCAGCAATCCGATAGCATCGAATACGAAAAGCTTAAAGGCACGGAGAGTAGGATGCGGAAGCTGTTTGGGACGGATGGGATCCGCGCGGTCGCGGGAGAAGCGCCGCTGGACGCGCGAACGATTCATGCGGTGGGCATCGCACTGGCGCACAAGCTCGCTGAAACCGCCACGAGACCGCGCGTGGTGCTGGGGATGGATACACGCGAGAGTGGACCGTGGATCACGTCGACACTGATTCACGGATTGCGTGAAGGCGGAGCTACGGTGGAGTTTGCCGGTGTGATCACGACACCCGCAATTGCGTTTCTCGCGAAGAAGCACGGCTTCAGCGCCGGCGTAGTCATCTCGGCCTCGCATAATCCATGGCAGGACAACGGCATCAAGGTATTCGGTGGCGATGGATACAAGTTGCCCGATGAGGTTGAGCTCGAGATCGAGGGCGAGATTGAACGCGTGCTCGAGCAAAAGGGCTCGGCAACGACAGAACGCCAAACAGAGTTGCCCGCCGTGGATGAGGAATACCGCCGCGAGTATGTGCAGTTTTTGCTCGACGCAGTGCCGGGGATTTCGCTGGATAACCGCTGCGTCGTCATTGACTGTGCTAATGGAGCGGCGAGTGTGATCGCGCCGCAATTGTTCGATTCGCTGAAGGGGACCGTGGAAGTGACGCATGCTTCTCCCGATGGCCGCAACATTAACGCAAACTGCGGCGCGCTGCACCCAGAGGTCGTCGCAAGCGAGGTGAACCAGCGCGGCGCATCCCTGGGATTTACCTTCGATGGCGATGCAGACCGCGCGTTGTTTGCCGACGAGCACGGTAACGTGGTGAACGGTGATGCTGTGATGCTTGCGTGCGCGCGCGATCTGCAGACGCGAGGGGAGCTCGCGGGCCATGTGGTGGTCGCGACGACGATGTCAAACATGGGATTCGAGGCCGCGCTGAAGCGCTCCGGGATTTCAATGCTTCGCGCTCCGGTGGGCGATAAGTATGTGCTCGAGGAGATGAAAAAGAGCGGAGCTTCGCTGGGTGGAGAGCAGTCCGGGCACATCCTCTTCCCTGCCCGGGCAACGACCGGCGACGGACTGCTGACAGCTCTGGTTGTGCTCGACGTCGTGCACCGCTCCGGCAAGACGCTGAGCGAGCTCATCGCAGACCTCAAGAATTATCCGCAGGTAATTGTGAATGTGAAGGTGCGCGAGAAGCGGCCACTCGACTCCATTCCGTCCGTTGTTTCGGCGGTCCGTGCGGCGGAGGAAGAGCTTATGGATTCTGGCCGCGTGGTGATTCGCTACTCGGGAACGGAAGCGCTGGCCCGTGTGATGATTGAGGCCGAAAGTGAGTCGGCGATGCGCCGTCATGCCGACGCGATCGCCAACGCGATTCGTGCGGAGTTGGGCGTTTAATCCGCAATGCCCGGGTTAGGCGGATCAATGCCGAGAGCCGTCGCCAAGGCAATCAGGTGGTCCTGCTCCTGCAGGAGGATCTCGCGGATCGTCTCCGCAATCGAAAATTCGTCGAGCTCATCGCACTGCTTGACGCGGCGGCGATAATTCGCAATGGTGAGTCGCTCGTTCTCCAGATCGAACCGCAGCATATCCTCCGCCTTCTCCGACGTCTTCACAGGCTTTGGTGTTACCGAGGGCATGCCACCCAGGTAGTCAATCGCATTCGCAACCTTCAGCGCATGCTGCAACTCCTCCCCCGCATGAACTTCCAGCTCGCCTGCAATGTTCATGTACGCCGCGCCCTTCAGTACCTGCGAGTAGTTCACATAGGCAATAATCGCCTGATACTCACGCGAAAGATCTTCGTTGAGTGCATCGATCAACTGCTTGCGCGTGAAGGAGGATTCATTCGTCTTCGCCACTTCGTTCTCCTTATTCCTCAGTCTCACCAATTAGATGCAAATTCTAGACCATGACCAACACGGCCGGCTGAGCAACGGTGGCTGCGCAACTACTTAATATCTCGCCAGTTCTGGCCCAGGCCGACATCGGCCACGATTGGAACGCTGAAGACAGCCGCGGACTCCATTTCGCTGCGTACAAGCTCCGTCATCTCGTTGGCTTCCTCAGGAACGACGTCGAAGAGAAGCTCATCATGCACTTGAAGAGTCATCGTTGACCGCAGCTTGCGGCGGATGAGCGCCGCGTCGATGCGGATCATTGCCAGCTTGATCAGGTCGGCGGCGGTACCCTGCAGCGGTGTATTCACTGCTGTGCGCTCCGCGAAGCCACGCTGGTTCGGATTGCGTGAGTGAATGTCGGGTATCGGCCGAATACGACCGAAGGCGGTTGAGACGGACTGTGTCCGTCGAACTTGCTCCAGTGTGCGCTCGATGAACGCTGCGACACCTTTATAGCGCTCAAAGTAGCGATCGATATACTCACGCGCGGTCTTTTGATCAATGCCCAGCTGAGCGGCCAGTCCGAACGGCGAGATGCCATAGACAATGCCGAAGTTGACTGCTTTTGCGCGCGCGCGTGTCTCTTTGCTCATTGTCACCGGATCCTCTTCAAAGACCTCGGCGGCAGTAAGAGTGTGGATGTCCTTGCCGGTGCGGTACGCGTCAAGCAGCAAGGGATCCTGCGAAAAGTGCGCCATGAGACGGAGTTCAATCTGCGAGTAATCGGCCGACATGAGGAGGTTGCCCGGGGCTGCGATGAATGCTGCGCGAATCTCGCGGCCTACAGCCGTGCGAATTGGAATGTTCTGTAAATTGGGGTTCGTCGAGCTGAGGCGGCCCGTCGCTGTTCCAACCTGGTTGAACGTTGTGTGGATGCGCTGATTTGCGTCCGCGAGAACCGGCAGGGCATCGAGATAAGTGCCCTTCAGCTTCGAGAGCTGGCGATGCTCGAGGACGTCACGGACGATTGGGTAATCAAGTGCAAGATCTTCAAGTACGTCCTGGGCGGTGGAAACGACCTTTCCCTTTCCGTACTTCATCGGCTTGGGCAGATCCATCTTGTTGAAGAGAACGTCACCGAGCTGCTTGGGCGAGTTGACGTTGAAGAGATGTCCTGACACAGCGTAGATCCGCTCGGCGAGATCGTCGATCTGCACCCCAAGGCGAGTGGACTGTTCGCGAAGAAGATCGAGATCGACGCGAACGCCGACGTTTTCCATGCGCAGCAGAACCGGAACGAGCGGAAGATCAATGCGCTGATAGACGTCGGTAAGCGTGAAGTGCTGATCGAGTTGCTGCCCGCCATTGCGGGCTGCATTCGTCTTCTTCGGTATTTTCTTAGCCGGCTTGTGATCGGCGAACAGCATTTCCGACGTTACGGCGCCACCCAGTTCGGGCTTGTCTGCTGGAATGTTGTGCTCCGTCGGAGCCATTTCCGCAAGCTGCTCGCCGAGCACAATTGCGAGACGCGCGATTGCAGATGCAGCTTCGGGCAGGCGCTTTGGGTCGTTCGGGTTCTCCTTTGTAGGCTGATGTATCAGCGCCCTGCTTGTGCTGCGTGCCGCTATATCGACCAGCGTGTGCGAGCCGTGCGTTGGGTTCACCAGATAGCTCTGCAACATCACGTCCGTAATCGGGCCTGCGAGCTTCACACCATGTGGCTCGAGGGCACGCAGCAGAGCTTTCAAATCGTGAACCTGCTTTGGAAGCAGAGGGTCTTCGAGCGCCTCGCGCAGACCAGGGGTATCGAGTGAGACCTCGATCGCGCGTGCGGGAGATACAGCAAGTCCTAAACGGCAGGCGGGATCGGGCTGAGGAGCGGACGCCTTTGAATTTTCGGCGTGGATAGCCGATGCGTCATCGATTGCAACGCCGAAGAGAGACAACGTCTGCGGCGCCTCCGGCTCAGCTTCCGTCTCAATGTCTGGATTCGCATGGGGATCGGAGGGCTCAGCCGCGGACTCTTCCGCAATCGCCTGGGCGGTCTCGGCCAGGGTGATCGCAAGATGATCTTCCTTGCGCGCATCGCGCAGCAGTTGCTCGAGCTCGTCAGCACTTGCATTGAGAATGTAGGTGGTCGGCGTCGCATCCGATGCCGGAGCAAGCTCTTTCAGCAGGGTCGTGAATTCAAGCTCGGTGAAGAGAGCGCGCGCGGCAGAAACATCGACAGCCTGGGTGCGCATGGCATCGAGGTTGGCCTCGATCGGCACGGCAGTGTGGATGGTGACAAGCTCTTTCGACAAGAGGATGTTGCCCCTGTTGTTCGCGAGTGATTCCCGATAGGTCTTCCGCTTGATGGCGTCCGGCGTCTTGACGGCAGCGTCCATCGCCGCCTCCACGGTTCCAAACTGCTGGACGAGTTCGACGGAACCTTTGTCGCCGATGCCTGGCGCGCCGGGAATGTTGTCGATCGAGTCACCGCGAAGCGCCATGACATCGATGACTCGCGGCGGCGGGACGCCAAGCACCTGCTCGACTCCAGAAGGATCAAGGACAAGGTTGTCCTTTGTGGGATTCAGGATCGAGACACGTTCGTTGACGAGTTGCATCATGTCTTTGTCCGATGAGACCACGAAGACATGATGGCCGAGCGCGGAAAGCTGGCAGCTCAGCGTGCCGATAACATCGTCCGCTTCGAAGCCCTCGTAGTAGAGGATCGGAATTCGGAAGGCTTCGAGCGCGCGGCGAATGTAGGGCTGTTGCTGAATGAGATCCGGCGGCGTTTCAGTACGGTTGGCCTTGTAACCACCGTATTCGACCGTCTCGAACTGCTGCGTTTTAATATTGAACTTCTTCACGTCCTTGAGCTGCTGCGCAAGCGTGTCCCGGTGGACCGGAGCCCCCACGTCGTAGACCGCCGCAAGATATTCAGGATTGAAGTCCTTGCGCAGCTTATTGAGCATGTTTACGAAAACGTAGGTCGCTGCCGTCGGGATGCCAGTGCGCGTCGACATGGGCCGCGAGCGCTGCATGGCGTGATAGGCGCGAAAGATAAACGCCATCGTGTCCAGCAGGTAGACGGGCGGCTTGGAGGCTGATGCAGTTGGTGGGCTGTCCTGATGCGCACGAGGCATGATGCATTTGATGGTACGGCGATAGTGGCGCGTTGACGAGGCCGTGCGGCTCGCGGGTTTTGTGATAGCGTTGCAACCAATCACGGGAGACAACGAAGGATGACAAAGACAGGATGGCTTTTCCTGCTATGTTCCGCTGGGCTTTTGAACACCATTGCCGCCAAGGCGCAGAGCTGCGTCGCGAGACCCGGTGACGACGCTGCGGTCGAGCAAACCGTACGCGACATGTTTGCGGCGGCGTCGAATGATGATGTGAACAAGTTTGATTCGGTTGCGGCGCCGGGCTTTTACATGTACGACAATGGACAGCGATTTGATGGGGACTCCATCATGAAGCTAATCGCCGCGCAGCATGCAAAAGGTGCGAAATACGTGTGGAACGTCACCCAACCTGACGTTCATGTCTACTGCGATGAGGCTTGGATTGCCTACGTGAACGATGGCTCCGTGCAGCCGGCGCCCGGCGCGACTGTGACCCCAATGAAGTGGCTGGAGTCCGCGATCCTGCGACGCGAAGACGGTCGCTGGAGGGTGGTCTTCTTCCACAGTACACGCCAGGCCGCAGAGGTCTCGGCACATTAGAGCGAAACTGGCGCGATGCGAGAACCATGGGCTAAAGTTCAACTATGCCGGGCCTTCGTTTTCGTTGCCTCGTTGCGGTGCTCGCGGGGTTGGTGACCGCGAATGGAACAGCCAGAGCGCAGCACGGTGCTGGATGCACGCTCGAAAAGCAGATATATACCTGCGACTGGCGTGCGTTCGTCGATCAACTCCATCAGGCACATTCGATCTCCATCGAAACGCAGCCAATGGACCGCTTCACCGCGCGTCAGTTACGCGAGCTGGTACGGAAGCTCGGTAAGATCGTGGCGCCGAAGGGACAACAGGGCGATCTGACATTTCTGATCATCCCAATGCAATCAACTGGAGTGCACATTGGACCTGCGGGCGAGGCGCTGGCGACTCTCCGGATCTATGCGCCCTCCGCGGGACATGCGCGCGGCGAACTGCTTTGGGCGGAAACGTACACCGGCGATCCGGACTGGCCGTGGCCCGCGACGGTTCATGCGCTCATTGAACAATTTCGTGACCGAATTCGAAAAGACTGATCATTCATGTGATCAGCATGCAATCGCCATAGCTGAAGAACCGGTATCGTTCGCTGACTGCGTGGGCATAGGCGCGTAGGACTGTCTCCCTTCCCGCAAAGGCGCTCACGAGCATCAACAGTGTCGATTCCGGCAGATGAAAGTTTGTCAGCAATCCGCGTACAAGCTTGAACTCATCGTCTCCGTCGGCAGCCGGCGACAAGAACAGGCTTGTGCTGCCGGAATGTGCCTGAAGGGCGAGCGGGTTCGACGGCGAGAGCTGGCCATGCGCCGATTCAAAGGTCCTTGCCAAATGCTCCAGCGTCCGCGTTGTCGTGGTTCCCACGGCAACGATGCGGCGGCCTGAACGATATGCCTCGTTCAGCGAGCGCGCCGCTTCGGCAGCGAGAGTGTACGATTCTGCGTGCAATTGAATATCTCGCGTATTCTCGACGCGGACTGGCTGGAAAGTGCCTAGCCCGACATGCAGCGTGATGTAAGTAACTTCAATTCCGTGCGCTACGAGCTGCGAAAGAATCTCAGGAGTGAAATGCAACCCTGCGGTGGGCGCGGCGGCCGACCCTGATTGACGCGAATAGATTGTCTGGTAGCGTTCGCGGTCCTCCACGGTATCAGGCTCACGTTTGTCGCGATGGATGTAAGGCGGCAAAGGCATGTGCCCAATGCGCTCCACGATGGCGATGAAGTCCTTTGCAGGCGCGAAGCGGATGACTCGCTCGCCGAAGTCGCCGGCGGAAAGAACGGTCGCGCGAAGAAGCGGCGTCCCGCCGGGTACTGCAGCGAAGTCAAGCGTCTCGCCCTGTTGCACCTTCTTTGCAGGGCGAACCAGTACGCGCCAGTCGTTCCGGCCGTCCGGTGAAGGGAGATGTTCCGTGAGCAACACCTCGATCAGACCGGAGGGTCGAGACGAATTGAGTTGTGTGGAAAGCCCTTCGCGCGTTGCATAAAGGCGACCGGGAAGCACGCGCGAGTCGTTGAGGACGAGAAGATCGCCGGGACGAAGAAGATGCGGCAGCTCTGCGAAAGGGTGATCCGCTACGGTGCCAGTGCGACGATCGAGCGCGAGCATTCGGCTCGCCCCACGCACCGCCGGAGGATGTTGCGCGATGAGCTCGGGCGGAAGATCGTAATAAAAGTCAGAGACAAGCATGTGCGGTGTAATTCGCCAATAGCGTTACTTGTTCGTGATGTTTCGAGCCATGCGGACGGCGTCGTCGAGCGCACTCTGCACAGCAGACAACTCGGGCGCAACATGTGGCGGCCAGGTGAACGTTACGGTTGAGAATGGTTTGGGAATAATAAAGCGGTCCCACGAGTTGAGCTCCCAACGACGATCCGGCAGCGCGTAATACGCGCCCACCCAAGGCGCGCCTGTTAGCTCGGCGAGTTGGACCGGCCCAGGTTTCGCAATCATATTGGGACCACGCGGGCCGTCCGCAGTGAAGGCGCATCGGTGGCCTTCGTTGTAAGCCTGCGCCATCGCGCGAAGCCCGGATGCGCCGCCGCGCGAGGACGACCCGCGCACGGGATGAAAGCCCAAACGAGCCACAGTGCGCGCGATCATTTCACCGTCGAACGAGGGTGAGATGAGGATCGCGATCTCCTTGTTGCGAAAGCGGTGGGCGCAGACGAACAACGTGCGATGCCAGAACGCGAATACGACAGGGCCCGGGATATCGATTCCGACGGGCACTCCTGGAGCATTGATGTCGCGGTACCGAAGCGTTGCCCCAAGCGCGCGAATGCAAAGCGCGGCAATACGCGGAACAGTGGCGAGCAGGAGGCGCTGTTTGCGCGTGAACACGTGCACAAAGAAGAGTGTAGCTAAATGCACCGATGAAGATGCTCTGCGAGCCGCAGCGTAAGCGCCATCAGTGGAAGCGTAGGAAGTTGCGGCGATCCATCCGGAAAGACGGCAGCCGATGCCACAAAGAGATTGTTCAAACCATGCACGCGAAGGTTGGTGTCAACAACGCTGCTGCGCGGGTCCACTCCCATGCATGCGCCGCCCATAGGGTGCCGCGCGTCGTCGAGCTCCGGAATGGGAGCGGATGCCAAGGGCTCGAAAAGGGACGGGTTCCAGTCGATGTTGTTCGCGCCAAGATGCTGGCGAAGGTACTGGCTGAACGTGCGCAGACTGCTTCGCTCCGATTCGTCGATCTTCCAGTCAAGAACGGGCTGGCCATCCTGCGTCAGTACAATTCTGGAAGCGGAAGGGCTTTGCTGTGCAACGTTCACGCGAAGCTGAACGGTCGCACGCGGCGAAACATAACGGCGATGCCGAAACTTCGCGGAGAGCAACAGCAAGGCGGCACCGCCGACCGCTTGTGAGATTTGCGCTGGATCGACAGTTTTCGCCGTTCCTTCCCGCTGGCGGGCGCGAAGCCAGTCACGGATCGCTGCGATACCGCCGTCGACGGGTTCTTCGATGGTGAGGTGCGCCAGCACCGGATTGAGACGGAGCCGCTGGCGGAGTTGAGCTACCGCCGCCAGCTTCAATGCATGCATCGTGCCGCCGTGAATCCACGGATGAAGACTTAAAAGCTGTTGCCGCACCTGACCGCGCAGAGTTGCCGCCGTCACGGTCAGATGATCATGAAAGTTGCGGCCGACCTGATCATGAGCGTTGCCGATGCCTTCTGAGATGACGGATCGTGACGCGAGCAGCAGCCGTACCGACTCGATCGTACCTGCCGCCAGAACCGTCTGCGCAGCTTCAATACGGTGCATTCGGCCGGAAGCCGAGCGCACGAGGACCCCTTGAATGTGATCGCCCGATGGTGCCAAAAGCAATTCGACGGCCCGTGCGTGAACGACGAGTCGAACATGAGACCGCTTGCGAAGGCTCCGACCGATGGTATGTGCGAGGTTACGGTGCGAGAACGGAGCAAATTTCGAGAGCAGACAATTCAGATCAGCAAGCCCGTTCAGAACCGGGGGCATGGGCTTGCGCCGCTCCTCGAAGAAGCGGCTTATATCGTATGGGAGATCATCGACGCCCAGGAGCCGCTCTGCGCGGCGTGAGTATGGCGAAAGCTCTTCCGAGCTCACTGGCCACGTGGCGTCGTCGGGCAATGGGAGCAGCTGGCCGCCCCAAACGAGGGAGCTGCCGCCGAGGGCACCGGGAATTCTCTCGGTCGTGCCGAGATGGGGACGGCCGGTCTGAAGGACTTCGTCGACCCGTGGATTTGCGCCGGCGCTCGAATCTCCAGCCTCAAGCAAAAGGACGTCGTGACCAAACCGCTCTAATTCATGGGCGAGCGTCAATCCGGCGATGCCGCCGCCGACGATGCATATCTCTGCGCGAAAGAGATCGCTACCGGCCGCGCTATTGTCGAGCTGAGCGAGATCGATCTCCATGGGAGCACGCTAGCTGTACTTCAGCCAGCGCATAATCTCGGGAAGATTCGGCTTCTTTCCGTACATCAAAATGCCGACGCGGTAGATACGCGCAGCGAACCAGAGCACGATTGCGATCGTGACGATGAGCTCGGCGATGGAGATTCCGATCTGAAGCGCCCCGGGCTTGCCGACCACAAAGCGCATATACATGATGAGCGGCGTGCAGAAGGGAAAGAACGAGATTCCCTTGGCGAGCGGACCATCAGGATTCGTGACGATGGCAAAAACGACCACGGAGCAGGCGATGAGCGGAAGCATCAGGAAGATGTTCATCTGCTGCAGCTCCTGCTCGGAGTTCGTCATCGCGCCAAGCGCGGCAGCGACAGAAGAATAGAGGATGTATCCGAGAAGGAAGAAAACGACGAAGAAGACCGTCTGCGCAAGTGTCGGCAGGACGTGAACATTCGCGCCGATGAGGCCGAATTTGAGCGCCGCGAGAGCGACAATGATCCAGAGCCCGACCTGTGACAGGCCAACGGTTCCGACGCCAATAACTTTGCCGGCAAGCATCTCCGTGGGCTTAATCGTCGCGAGCAGGACCTCAAAGACCCGCGAGGTCTTCTCTTCGATGATGGAGCGCGCCACGTTCATCCCGTAGAAAAGGATGACGAAGTACATCAGAAAGAACATGCCGTAGGCGGATGCAAACGCAGCGGTCGAGTTGTCGGACTTGCCGCCACTCGATGCGAGATTGACCGGAGCAAGCAGTGAATCCACTTCGCCAGCCACCATTCCAGATCCGATCAGCTTTTCCCTGATAAGCACTCCACGAACGGCGTCGGCGATGCGAGCTCTTGTGACAATGTCGGCTTTGGACTTCGGCACCCACTCGAAGGTGGGGCGCTGAGCCGGTTCGGCGGCAGGGGTCACAACGAGATAGCCATCGAGCGTCGAATCTTTCGCCTTGAGCTGCGAATCCAGCCGGGCGCGGATCGAGGGATCGTTCGGTGAGTAGACGTCGACGACCGGTTTGTTGCCTTCGGACGTCAGCTCGTTCTGTAGGTCTGAGGCGAATTGTGGATCGGAGGTGATAACTGCAATGTGGTTGGCAGAGCCAAGGTGGCGGTTGGCAAGCGCGGCGCCACCGAGAATGCCCGCCATAAGCGCCGGAATGAGGATCGTCATCACAAGGAAGCTCTTGGCACGGACCCGCTCAAGATACTCGCGGCGGGCTACGAGCCATATGTTCTGCAGACTATGCATGGATGCGACCTCCCGCCTCGGCAAACTCCGGCGTCCCTTTCACGGTGCTGATGAAAATCTCTTCCAGCGTGGGCTCCATTACCTCGAAGCGTGTAAAGTGCGTTCCGCGAGAGACTGCCTCGATAAGCAGTGGCTGTGATGAATCCGGCGAATCCAGCGTGATTTCGGCGATGCCAGCGTAGTTCCGTGCCTCCACAACACTACTGCTGCGCAGAAAGCTGTCATCGCCTGTAAACACGGCCTGCACGCGGTTGCGCGGATAGCGCGATTTCACCTCGCGCATTGAACCCGACAGAACTAGCTTGCCCTGATAGATCAGCGCAATCGCATCACACAACTTTTCAACCTGATCCATCCGGTGAGTCGAAAACAGAATCGTGCGGCCTTGCGCGCGGAGATCGGTCAGCGTGCTCATCAGGAGTTCGGCGTTTACCGGATCGAGCCCGCTGAACGGCTCATCCATGATCACCAGCTCAGGCTCGTGCAACAGCGCAGCGATGAACTGAATTTTCTGCTGCATGCCCTTGGAGAGCTCCTCGGTCTTTTTCTCCATGGCCTCGGTGATCTGCATGCGCTCGCACCATTCGCGCGCACGCTTACGCGCTTCCGTTTCGCTCAGGCCATGCAACTGTCCAAGGAAGGTGAGCTGATCGAGTACCTTCATCTTCTTGTACAGGCCACGCTCTTCCGGCAGATAACCGACGCGGTTCAGCAACGTCCGATCGAACGGCTGCCCGAAGAGCTGAACATCGCCTGAGTCCGGCACGGTCATACCGATCATCATGCGAATGGAGCTGGTCTTGCCGGAACCATTCGGCCCAAGAAGGCCATACATCATGCCCGGCTCGATGTTCAGGGACAACCCTTCAACGGCTACCTTCGTGTCATAAACCTTGCGAATGTTATGGAGTTCGACAATGGGCATCGAAGCCCAGTGTATCGCAGGGCAAGGTCAGAGATGGGCGCCGACCGGCTCCGGTGCCTCTTCAATCGCAGGTGGCCCAACCGGTGTATCGACTCGTCTGGGAAATAGACGGTCTCGAAGTCGCAGCGCCGGAAACTCACAGAACCGGGTCGTGACCACACCGATCGTGATCTCAGCGACCCGCACAAGAATAGTGGCTATCCAGAACGGCACCACAGGATGCCGGGCAAAAAATGCCTCGGTGGGCTCGACCACCGAAGGGTGCCACAGATAAATGCCATAGGAGTAGACACCGATCCACGCAACAAAGCGATAAACCCAATTGTGGGTCTTTCCTTCAGGAAGAGGACGATAGAGCAGCAATAATGTGGCGATCGCAATCAGCGTTGCGGCATCGTGCTCCTGCGCCAGAATAAAGCGCGAATCGAAGTGGCCGCGATAGACAAGCAATCCGGCAGCGAGACAAAGCAGCCAGAACCACGTCAGCGATCGAAGCCGGTCAAACAACTCCGGAGCAAAGTGAAAAATCATTGCGAGCAATACACCGTCGCCGATGCTGTCCAATCGGGCGTGTGTCGGAAGAAATACAAGATGCCCGTGCGTCACGAGCCAGTAACGGAATGGAATCTCCAGCGCGCAAATGGCAAAAAGAAAATAGAACAGTCCGCGCACAGACACCTTGTACCGCGAGGCGATCACCATGCACAGCGTGAGCAGCAAATAGCAATGCTCCTCTATAGCCAGACTCCATGTATGTGCAACGCCTCCAACATAGTTCTGGATATTGAGTAGATTTCCCCAGAGGAATCGCAGAGTACGGTGTCCCGAGAGAAGCATCACCGCAAGATAAAAATAATACTGCGGCCATATCTTGAAGCCGCGCCGAATGAGGAAGCGCTTGCCGTCGATGCCTCGGCGGACCTTCCACTCCTTCATCAGGAGCCCGCCAACAAGGAAGCCACTGAGCACGAAAAAAATGTCCACGCCAAGAACGCCGATGTTGTCCTGGTATCCAAGCCAGATACACAGCGACCGGAACGGCGACCCGCTGGTGTGGAAGTCCACCACCATCAGGATTGCGATACCCCGAATGAAGTCGAGCTCGATCTCGCGATGGAGAGGCTTGGAACGAAGATGCCTGGGCGAGATGGCTTCTGTCATATTCGCAGCGGGTGAGGGCTCGTGGACGTGGTGTTCATTCCTCCACGCACCGCAATGATCAGGCAAGGGACATGCGCTACTGTGTCAGTTTATCGCAGCCAGAAAGCGAAAAGGGCGTGCCAATCGGCGCGCCCTGTTCAGCAAATAACTATTACGACTTACGGCTGTGCGTTCGGATCGCTGCCGTCGGCGACGGCACTGTGCTCGTCAAGCTGCTTCTGCAGCTCCTCGCGGCGCTTCTGGCGAGCCTCAGCGCGCTTCTCCGCCTTCTCGTTGAGCTCCTTCTCAGCACCCAGCAGCTCAATGTATGCCATCTCGCCGGCATCCCCCTTGCGCGGACCGGTGCGAATAATACGGCTGTATCCGCCATTGCGATCGGCGTAGCGCGGGGCGACGGTCGCAAAGAGACGATCCACCGATTCCGGCGTCAGCAGATAGGCGAGCGCCTGGCGGCGCGCGTGCACGCTGCCGTTCTTGCCGAGCGTGATCATGCGCTCCACCAGAGGACGGGCCGCCTTGGCCTTGGTCACGGTCGTGTGGACACGGTCGTTAATGACGATGGAAGTGACGAGGTTGCGAAGCAGGGCGCGACGATGACTGGTATTGCGACCCAGCTTGAATCCGCCTTTACGGTGGCGCATGATGATCTCCTTCGACCCGGCTTCTGCCTGTCGGTCGGTCTGCAGGGTTGAAGCGGCGCAGCAGAACTGCTGCGCCGCTGTAAGTTAAAAGGTTTCGGTCTCGTTGACCGGCTCGAAGTCCTCATCTTCCTCGTCCTCGTCGAACGCACCATAGCTGGCTGCGAGCGTCGCGGCAGGAAGAACCGAGGTTGGACCCGGGACCGGATTGCCATTCTCGTCGATCTTCATGCCGAGCGAGAGACCCATCTGAGCAAGGATTTCCTTAATCTCGTTGAGGCTCTTGCGGCCGAAGTTCTTGGTCTTCAGCATCTCGGCCTCGGTCTTCTGGATCAGCTCGCCGATCGTCGCGATGTTGGCATTCTTCAGGCAGTTGTAGCTGCGCACGGAGAGCTCAAGCTCCTCAACGGAACGATTGAGGTTCTCGTTGCGGATCGCCGGACCGTCGTGCAGACCCTCTGAACCGGACTCCATCTCCTCCTCGAAGTTGATGAAGATGTTCATATGGTCCTTCAGTAGCTTTGCGGAAAGGCCGAGGGCATCGGCGGGAAGCACGGTGCCATTCGTCCAGATCTCCAGGGTGAGCTTGTCGTAGTCGGTGATCTGACCGAGACGTGCCGCTTCGACCAGGTAGTTCACCTTGCGCACAGGCGAGTGAACGCTGTCCACCGGGATGAAGCCAATGCCGAGATCGCTGTCGAAATTCTTGTCCGCCGAAACATAACCGCGTCCGCGCTTGAGGCGCATCTCCATGTCGATGCGACCGCCTTCGCTGACCGTGCAGATGTAGACATCAGGATCAAGGATCTCGACATCAGAGTCGGCCTCGATCATGCCGGAGGTAATCACGCCGGGCTGGTCGGCGTGCAAATAGAGCGCCTTGGGGCCGTCGCCATTCAGCTTGAACGGAATCTGTTTCAGATTGAGGATGATGTCGGTCGCGTCCTCGACGACGCCGGTGATCGACTGGAACTCGTGCAGGACACCCTCGATCTTGACGGCGGTGACAGCCGCGCCCTCGATCGAGCTGAGCAAGGTCCGGCGCAGAGCATTGCCGATCGTGGTACCGAAGCCGCGCTCAAACGGCTGCGCGGAAAACTTGCCATAGTTGTTGGTTAGAGATTCGCTGTCGACGGCGAGACGCTTGGGCTTCTGAAAACCTCTCCAGAGCATGGTGAGTCCTTTCTTCCCTGCCGCCGCGAAGCATTCTGCGATGGTTCAGGGGTGTTACGGGTGAGGCGAGGTAGTAGGTTCGAGGTCCCAGAAGTAGGTGCTAGCGATGACTCAACTCCAAACTAGAACCTAGCACCTGGAACCTAGAACCTTCGTTCCTTACTTGCTGTACAGCTCAACGATGAGCTGCTCGTTAATCGGCATGTTGATGTCTTCGCGCTTGGGCAGAGCAACGATCTTGCCGGAAAGATTGTCAGGCTGCGCGTCGATCCAGTGAACGCGGTTCTGGCCAGAGGCAAAGTCCTTCGAGGATTGGAGAATCGCCAGCTCCTTGGAACCTTGGCGGATCGCAACCTCGTCGCCGACCTTACACTGGAAGCTGGGGATGTTGACCTTGCGGCCGTTCACCTGCACGTGGCCGTGGCGCACGAGCTGGCGAGCCTGGCGGCGCGAAATCGCAAAGCCCAGCCGGTAGCAGACGTTATCGAGACGCGTCTCGAGCTGCTGCAGCAGCAGTTCGCCGGTGACGCCGGTCTTGTTCGAGGCCTTCTCGTAGTACGCGCGGAACTGCGTCTCCAGTGTGAAGTACATGCGCTTGGCCTTCTGCTTCTCACGAAGCTGCAGACCATAGCCGATCAGCTTCTTCTGCTTCTTCGACTGGCCGTGCTGGCCCGGAGGGAAGTTGCGCTTTTCGACGGGGCACTTGTCGGTGAAGCACTTCGCGCCCTTGAGGAACAGCTTCTGACCGTCGCGGCGGCACATGCGGCAGACGGGTCCGGTATAACGTGCCATTTTCTTTCTTCTCCTAGAACTTCAGTTGTCGATCGCTTTACGCGCTGGCAGCGCTTCGTCACGATCCGGTGATGAAACAGAATCGAGATCCGAGAAGCGAGGCACGAGCAGAATCCACTCGTTTCTCGCCCTCTCGACACTCGTATCTCAAACTCTGCGGCGCTTCGGCGGACGGCAGCCGTTGTGCGGCATCGGCGTGACGTCACGAATCGAGCGAACCTCGATACCCGCAGCAGCGAGAGCGCGAATCGCCGACTCGCGTCCAGACCCCGGGCCCGCGACACGCACATCGACCGAACGCAGACCGTGGTCGCGAGCCGCATTCGCGGCGTTCACCGCAGCCTGCTGCGCCGCAAACGGCGTTCCCTTACGCGATCCGCGGAAGCCGAGCGAACCCGAGCTCTTCCATGAGATCGTGTTGCCCTGCTGGTCGGTGATGGTGACGATGGTGTTGTTGAAGCTCGCCTGAATAAACACGAGCCCGAACGGAACATTCTTCCGCTCACGCTTCTTGAACTTCTTGTTCTTGCCAACCTTCGCGCCGGTACCCTTGTTCTGTGATTTGGCCATGGGTTACTTCGTCGCTTTCTTCTTACCGGCAATGGTGCCCTTGCGGGGGCCTTTGCGGGTACGAGCGTTGGTGTGGGTGCGCTGGCCGCGAACCGGAAGCGAACGGCGGTGGCGCAGGCCACGGTAGGACTGAATCTCGATCAGGCGCTTGATGTTCAGGCCGACTTCCTTGCGGAGGTCGCCCTCGATCTCGCCTTCCTGCTCGATCACGTTACGAATCTTGTTCAACTGCTCTTCGTCGAGCGTGGTCATCTTGGCGTAGGGATCAACGCCGGCCTTGTCCAGAATCTTCAAAGCGCGGGGCTGGCCGATGCCATAGATGTACGTCAGCGCAATGCGGGCCTGCTTGTTCGGTGGCAGGTCGACGCCGGCAATACGTGCCATGGTGTGCCTTTCGGTTCGGGCTCCGGGAAACTTGTCGAGGAGCGGTGGTTATCGTTGAGCGGCTGACAGGTCCCCGAGCGTTCTCGGCTGCTGTCTCCTCCGGGTTCATCGCACGCCTTGACTTCGGCGAACTCGCCCGGTGGGGCCGCATGGAGCGCCAGAGCTTTAGCCCTGGCGCTGCTTGTGCTTGGCGTTCTCGCAAATCACGCGAACAACGCCGCGGCGGTGAATCACCTTGCACTTGTCGCAGATCGGCTTTACTGATGCACGGACCTTCATAATTCCTCAGGTTCCAGCTCTTAGCTTCTAGCTGCTAGCTAAAGGCCGAGCTCTTGTTTGATTGACTTCTTTGCCTCTGACCAGTAGCTACGAGCTAAAGCTAGAAGCTGCACCCCTACTTATAGCGATAGACGATGCGCCCGCGGTTCAGGTCATATGGGCTCAACTCGATGGCGACGCGATCGCCTGGAAGGATACGGATGAAGTTCTTGCGCATGCGGCCTGAAACGTGCGCGAGAACCTGGTGCTTGTTCTCGAGCTCGACTTTGAACAGCGCATTGGGCAGCGTCTCGACGACCGTTGCCATTACCTCAATCGCATCTTCCTTCGACAAACGCTCTCCTCGAAGGGGCCGAATGAATCTTCAACCCCTCGCCGTATCAACCTGGTTTTGCTGACTTGGTGGCCCCGTCCTAATGAGGTTCAAGAGGGCAGGCGCAAGACGCAGACACCATTTTCAAGTGTAACGAAAAGTGGCTCCAAAGGGAAGAGCGCCGGCTGAGTTCACGGCACCTCCGGCCAATGGCTTTCGCGGCGATCGAGGCAAATCGTCATCCGACCATATGCAAGCATCTGCACATTGCCCCTGGGGATCTCATTCCCTGTGCGCTAACCTCCTCATTTTCGGACGCGCACTGGCGAATAGAACATGAAAGTAATGGCCCCCCGATTGCTTATTTCCATTCCGTTCCTGAAAGCAGTTGGAGCAGTCTGCCGGGCGACCGCACAGCGGAGGCTCTGTGCGCTGCAACATCCGCGGGGACACGGTGGCTCAACTTCTCCAGAGGATTGCCCGACAATGTTGAAACAGATTTTTCTGCTCGCTGGTGTTGCCGCGCTGGGCCTTGCGCCCTCCGCCGCCCTCGCTGATTCGGTCACCAACTCGGCCGACAATGTCACGTACTCTCTGCAATACACCACCACCGGTACGCCCGATGCCTATGACGTTTACTTGACGATCGACGGCTCCGCGTACAGTGGAAACAAGAACTTCACCTATTACCTCAACAACATCGCCTTCCAGTTGGCGCCAAGCAGCAGCGACTACAGCGTGCAGGTTCTTTCCGCATATGACGACTACACCAATTCGCCGATCGGCGACACGAAGCTGCTTGGTTCCGATGGCTCCTGCACGAATGGAGGCAACGGCTTCTATTGCCTTGAGTACACCGGCGCTGGCCTCGGCTTACCGGTCGGGTCTGCCGGCGATGTCTACACGTTCGAGTTTGCTGTAACCGCCCCGGACGGATTCGGCAAGAACGGCCTGTACACCGGGGACCAGTCCAACGTCGAGGCGAATTACGAGTGGTACAACAAGCAGGGCGCGATCGCCAATCAGATCGACAATGAGAGCATCACGCTGACCCAGGCGCCCGAGCCTTCGTCGCTGGCGCTGCTCGGCACGGGCGTGTTCGGCATGGCGGGACTGCTGCGTCGGCGCTGGAAGGCATGACCCTTCGCTGAAGCTGGTTCGGCCACGGAGAACATGCGGGCCCGCTCCCTGTTCCCGGGGCCGGATCGGCGCTGATTTCGGCCCGGGTCAGCTCACGACGTCTCCCGCCGCGCAGGATCACGCGATCGTGTAAGCGCATTCCGCTGCAAGTCTCTGCTACGCTCACGCCATGCAGATCCCCAAGCAGATCCATCTTCCGGCTGTTGTGCCGCTGCTTTTAGCTTTGTTGTGCCCAGCTGTTGCAGGAGCGGTGAAGGTTCACACCGTCGCGCTCGGCGCCGCGCGCAAGGTTCCGTACACGCCCCCCGAAGCCACTTCCGATACCAAGGACGACGATGCCACCAGCCTGCGTATCCGTCCACTCCTGGTAGACAGCCAGCAGCGGGAGTGGACCGTCGGCCCGATCCACGAGGTCACCGATCGCACATTTGTCGTCCAGCGGGCCATGCACATCAACGATGGCCTTCCCAATGAGCCCGTGCGCTGGAGCTGGCAGCCCGGTCCGTGGCTGATGGTTGACCGTGTCACCGGTCACATCACCGCGCTCCATCTGCCGGACTTCGACCCCCAGGTCTCCGAGGTTGTTTGGTTCCGCGACTACGCGGCGTATTGCGGGATCGCCACAACGGCCAGAGGCGGGCTGATGGCGGTCATCGCCGAGCTCGGCGCCCGAAAAGCTGTTGTCCAGCAGAAGCTCAGCGCGTGGCCGATCGCGAACGCGCCCCACCCGGTCTGCGAAGTCGCGAAGTGGCAGCGCACACCCATGCGCGCCACGCTGCAACAGACCGGCGGCCAGCCGATGACCTTCGACGTCGTCGGCGTCAGCTCGCTGATAGAAGACGGCGAATCCGGCGACGATTAGCTGACCGGCTTTTCTGATTCGCCTGCTTAGTGGCGTCCGCCGCGATACAGCACACCCAGCGAGATGCCGAAGAACACGCGCGTCTCGGTGCCGAAGTGCTCGAGCGTTAGATCCGGCGAGAGCCGTACCGCCATCTTCGGTCCTTGGTTGAAGTCAATGCTGCCGCCGAACGCGGCCCACGGAGCCACATGATTGCAATAAAGTCCCAAGTTGCCGGGCCCTCCGGCTGGACATGCAGGGACGGGACTTGGCCCTAGAGGATAGTGGCGCACCGAGTAGTCAAAATCGCCGGAATCGCCACCGGCAAAGGCGTGATAGTTGATCCCCACGTACCGGTTCTTTGGCCCGCGATATTGGACGCCACCGGCAAAAATGTTCTGGATCACCAGCGGGCGGTTGTAGGTGGGGTTCGGCAGAACCGGCGTGGTTCCAGCGGCCCAGCGATAGTCGCCGGCGAGGCCGAGCTTCGGCGAAAGCCAATAAGTGAATTGCCCTTCGCCGCCGCCCATGTTGTAACGCTTCGGCAGATTCTGGCCCGCCTGGCCATTCATGAACGACAAGCCGGCATATGCGTCCCAGCGATTGTGATAGCTCGGCCCTTTGCCCGGAGCGAGCGCCTCAGCGGTCCGCTGGCTTCTGATGGGTGCGGTTCCAGGAGCTGCGTGCCCCGTGGTCTGGCCGGCCGCCGGCTGCTGCATGGGGGCGGTCCCGGGCGCGGGATTTGAGGTCTGAGCAACCGCGGCAGCACCGGCAAAAAGCCCCGCGAAGGCGAAGGTGGCAAGACGTCCGGCAGCGCGGCCGGCGGGAGAGACAGGCATCAGATTGGTGAAAAGCATCTTCCTCGCTTGGGGCGCTTCGAGCGCGCGTGGGTCCTCAAGGTGCGCGCCGAAACGGTGCGTCGTTTTCAAGGATATACCGGCGGAGCCGCACGCGGCTCTCAAGAAGGTTCTGACCGTCTCGGGCACTCCGGACGTGCGACAATAGAAGTTACGGCCTCGTGAGTGGAGGGCCGTCAGCAGGGAGCACGTTATGGGCGATCTATTCCAACCGACACACCTCATCATCATTGCCCTCATCGTGGTGATCTTCTTTGGCGGCCGCAAGCTGCCGGAGCTGGGCAAGGGACTGGGCGAAGGTCTCCGTGGTTTCAAGGATGGCATGAAGGGCATCACCGATGAACCCAACTCCAAGACCACGCCAGGCGAAACCGCCCACACCGTAACTCCGAAGCCCGACGAGGCGACGAAACCTCCGGCTTCGGTCTAACGAGCGCATTCTATGGCGCGAGAAATCACTCGCGCATAATCATGGACGACGGTCTGCAACGCGGCCGTCGTCTTCGCGTTTAGGAGCCTCCCGCGCATGAAGCTCAAGTCTCCCTACCTGATCAAGCCGCATACCAAGGTTCGTCTTGCCCATATGCCGACCGGCG
>Ga0335074_10000335_pt1 | contig 70240 bp, 65 predicted proteins | sample Lox_Sample_23_FD_206715 | JGI IMG/M metagenome (GOLD analysis project Ga0335074, IMG submission 206715) | Soil microbial communities from Loxahatchee National Wildlife Refuge, Florida, United States - Lox_Sample_2.3 | ecosystem: Environmental > Terrestrial > Soil > Wetlands | place: USA...
CAAATGGCTAGGCAAACTCGATAATCGCTGTACAACTCAAACCGTCCATAAACTCAAGGGACAGTCGGCGTTGGCTCCAGCGCGGTGTTAGGCGGCGTCATGCTCTTACGGAATCTTCATGTCCACCGTGCCGGACACAACCGGCGTGGTGTAGCTACTGCCAATGAGCTTACCTTCGAGTTGCAACCTCACTGTTTGGTTTGTTCCCGGATCAAACCGGCTAAAAATGCCGTAATACGGCCAAAACACCGAATTAGTGCCAGCCTCAATAGTCGAGACGGGCTGCTTAAATGGAGGGGAAATCAGACTCGCCAGCTTCGTGCCTCCGGTGTCTGTGACCTGCATACAAAGCCCTGTGCGGTTTTGGAAGAGATTCGCTACCGTCAAGGAAGCTGGCGTCTGATTGTCAATCACCACCCTGCACATGAACGTCAAGGAAGTGTGGCTGGCATTCCACCGGATGCTATTGGGCTGAACGGCAAAATGAATGGCTACACCTGGTGTGGAACCGCCGCCGAAACAAGCCGTGGTCCAGAGTAGGCAAATCAACAATAACAATTTGGCTTTCATATTTGTAATGCCGCCTAACGATCCAAAGCTGAGCCACGCCGACGGGCGAGCGGCTCCGCAAGCTCGATAATCGTTGTATAACTCAAACCATCCATAAACTCAAGGGGCAGTCGGCGTTGGCTCCAGCGCGGTGTTAGGCAGCATCTCATACCCTTCCAAAGAAAAGAAGCCCATACAATAAGAGGAATACCCAGATGGTGACCTTCGGCGCAGGTTCACGAACCCGATAAGACAAGTAAGCAAACACGACACTTGCCGCAGCACACGCGACTCCAAAATAAAGCGCAATGTAAACGTGCTGCGAAATGCTCGCGCGCTCTGGCTGTATGCGCTCCAACTCGGCTGGACTGTTCATCGCGGCATTGAACAACCGAACAGAGCTTGCTGCGTAATTCATAGCCACGAAATTTGCTCCTAGCGCAGAAATCGCTAATAACAAAGCCAGAAAAAAATGCTTCCGAATTTTCATGGTGGCTTGATGCTGCCTAACGATCCAAAGCTGAACCACGCCGGCGGGCGGGTGGCTCCGCAAGCTCGATAATCGTTGTATAACTCAATCCGTCCATAAACTCAAGGGGCAGTCGGCGTTGGCTCCAGCGCGGTGTTAGGCCACATGGTCATAATCATCTGTTGGTCTCGATGATAAATCTGGTCTGCTCTCGACTCATAAATGGCGTCCAGTAATCTAGCTCTGGCCCAACACGGAATGGCCCATACTTGCCCATTGTGTGTGGGTCTGGTTGCATCTCAATGCCCCATCTCATCTCATGCAGTTCGGTCACAGTGTAACCTAAGCCTAAATACTGCACCGAGCCGCCATCTGCCAAGTGCAACTGAATGCGTGCAAAAAGCGGCTGCTTGCCTGCGAGGAGCCGCGAATAATCATACTGCCCCATCGCCCAACCGATGACGACAAGAGCAAGAAAGGCTATCAGCAACCATTTCCATCTTCGTGTGGTCATTTGTGATGCGTGATGTCGCCTAACGATCCAAAGCTGAGCCACGCCGACGGGCGAGCGGCTCCCCAATCTCGATAACCGTTGTATAACTCAATCCGTCCATAAACTCAAGGCGCAGTCGGCGTTGGCTCCAGCGCGGTGTTAGGCAGCATCGTCATCTTCTCGGCCTCGCATCTATGTATGGCATCGAAACCTTCGCAATAACATCGGTCGGCTGCTCATCCGTGGAACTGCTTGCCTGAAAATCCACATCAATCTCAATGAGTGAGCATCCTCGATACTGAAACCTCGCGTGCTGTCTGAAATACTTGGGATTTGCTGGACGAAGTGGCCCCCAATCCTCATCAAACATCTGAAGTGCGGTAAGCTCCGCCCGTGTCATCCCTGGCTTGACCTTCTGACAGTCATTGAAAATCTCGACCAGCTTCGTGGCAAACTTCCCAGCAAACTCTTCGTCGTTGGTTGTGCCGGCGCGAACCGGGGTGGCTACCGAAACGAAAAGAACGATGGCCGATAAAATAGCGGTAATGTTTTTCATAAGCGTGTAATGCTGCCTAACGATCCAAAGCTGAGCCACGGGTGCGGCGAAAGCACCAGCGACTCGGCACAACCAAAGGACTCAAATGACAAATAAACATACGACAAGCCCAAAGCGTAGCACCCGTTGGCTCCAGCGCGGTGTTAGGTGTCTCGACCTGTTGTTTGCGAAAGAGGAATGTGAAGCCTCACTTCGGCAACTCAATCTTCAACGCGGCGACCTGCTTTGCTATCTCTTCGCGCAACTGCTGGTTGCGAACCTTCAGATTCGCAATCACCTTGAGATCTGCCTCTATCGCCTGAAGCTGGTTAAAAGTGGTTTCAAGCTGTTTTCGCTCCGCAGCCGTCGCCGAGGCTTGGGCTGCGAGTTCCGTTTTTTGTGTGGATGTGTTTTCCATAAATCATCGTATTTTCAAAAATGTGTCGCCGAGACACCTAACGAAAAAAGCTGAGCCACGCCGGACCAAAAACCGTTAACCGCGAAGCGGAACTGCCAGCGCCAACCGGCGTTGGCTCCGGCGACTTGTTAGGCGGCAACTCTCTCATATCACTGATTCAATTTGGGTGGCTTCCGTGATGGCCGAAACAAACAAAATGCACCGAGTGCTCCACACAACAATATCGGAATCAGATAATACTCACTGACTCCTAACTCACCTGAATAAGCCGCCCATTGGGCATTGCCTGACGATCCGCTGCCGTCAAAACGCCAATGGCCACGAATGACGCCGACGACTAGAAATATAACAAACGCCACCAACGAACTGGCAACCAGCCAAATCCCAATCTTTCGTCGCGTCGAAATGTTCATAATCGTGATGCCGCCTAACGATTCAAAGCTGAGCCACGCCGACCGGCGAGTGGCTCCGCAAGCTCGATAATTGTTGTATAACTTAAACCATCCATAAACTCAAGGGGCAGTCGGCGTTGGCTCCAGCGCGGTGTTAGGCATCCGGCCTGCTATTTTCGTGACCATATTATCTCCGGCTCATGTTGTGCGGTCTTGACCTGAATGTTGTCAATCGGTGCGTTCGTGTCAACCTTGCTCCAGCTCACAATAACGTCACACGGCTGACCAGAATAACTGCCGGAAAAAGTAAGGTGTCCGGTCAATAAATCCCAGCTAATCTGGCGCTTTGTCGTGGCTTCCAACTGTAAAGTGTGAAGTGGCATATTAGAACTCGAAAGTGAAGAAACCTCGCTCCGAACGGCAGCCTCAATCTGCGGAACACCACCCCGCGCCATCATGAAATGCGCAAATAGGAATAAACAGCCTATGAACGCCAGCACTAGAAGAACACGGATGAGACTATTGCGCATAGGATGCCTAACAGGTGGTTAAGGAGAAGTGGGTGGAACTGCGGTTCTGCCTAATTCTCTTTGGTTTCATGGCTTGACTTTAGCGTTTTTGCTGGCTTTGTCAAAGCTTTTTCCCTAAATTGATGGCCATGTCTTTGCCAGTAAAACCGGAAGCGGTCCTTGCGGATGGCCACCGGCGGATGTTGTCAGAAGTCGTCCATGAGAAATTGCGCGCGGGTCATTATTCGCATCGGACGGAGGAGGCGTATCTGGGCTGGATACGGCGATTCATCAAATTTCATCACGGGCGGCATCCACGGGAATTGCGCGAGCCGGAGGTGGTGGCGTTTCTGGAGAATTTGGCCGATACCGGAAAAGTTTCAGCCGCCACCCAGAACCAGGCGCTCAATGCGTTGTCATTTCTCTACACGCATGTGCTGGAGCAGAAATTGGGTTCGCTGGGGGAGTTTGCGCGGGCGCGGCGGCCGGAACGGTTGCCGGTGGTGCTTTCGCCGGAGGAAGCGCGGTTGTTGCTGGAGCATTTAGACGGTTCGATGCGGTTGATCGGGCAATTGCTTTACGGCTGTGGATTGCGATTGCTGGAATGCCTGCGTTTGCGAATCAAAGACGTGGACTTCGCACGATTGCAAATCGTTGTGCGCGGCGGCAAGGGCGATAAAGACCGGATAACGATGCTGCCGGTGTCGGTGGCGGAGCCGTTGCGCGAGCATTTGAAAGAAGTGAAACGATTGCACGAAGAGGAATTGAAAGCCGGTCGCGGCGAGGTATGGCTGCCGGAAGCGTTGGATAAAAAATTTCGAGGAGCGGCGTGGTCGTGGGCATGGCAATGGGTGTTTCCGGCGCGGCAATTGTCACGTGTTCCGATGGAAAGGGTTTCGGACGAGGCGTCCAAAACGACACGCGAGGCGCGTGTGCTCCCCGGAGTCACCTTGCGGCGGCATCATGTGCATGAGAACGCGGTGCAAAAGGCGATGCAGGCGGCGGTCAGTCGCTGTGGTCTGGCCAAGCGGGCGACGTGCCACACGCTGCGGCATTCGTTTGCGACGCATCTTTTGGAAAACGGCTATGACATCCGCACGGTGCAGGATTTGCTGGGGCACAAGGATGTGACGACGACGCAGATTTATACGCATGTGATGCAGAGGCCGGGGATTGGGGTGCGCAGTCCGCTGGATAACTGATTTATGAACACTGAACATCCAACATCGAACGCTGAACATCCAACATCGAACGCTGAACATCCAACATCGAACGCTGAACATCCAACGAAAGACGGGCGAGTTTATGATCTGGAGGAACGCCTGCTGGATTATGCGGTGCGCATCATCCGGCTGGTGGAATCGCTGCCGAATACACGGGCGGGCAATCATGTGGCGGGACAATTGTTGCGTTCGGGCACCTCGCCGCTGCCGAACCACGGCGAAGCACAGGCCGGGGAATCGCGCGCGGACTTTGTTCATAAGCTGAAAATCTGTTTGAAGGAATTGCGCGAGTCGCTGCGCTGGTTGAAATTGATCCAGCGGGTTCCACTGGTCAAACCACCCGAAAAAGTTGCCGTGCTGCTGGGCGAAACGGATGAATTGATACGCATCTTCGTCAAGAGCATCCAGACTGCCGGGGCACCCGGCTCGCGAGGCTCAAAGTTCAAAGTTGAGGGTTGAGAGAAAAAACATTCAACATTGAACATCGAACGCTGAACATCGGATATTGGACTGCCCCTCTTTGGTTGAGGGTTGGAAGCAAAAAGCGGAAAAGGGGAAACATTCAACGCCCAACATCGAAGGGCAACAAGCTGAACGTCGAAGGGAAAAAGCAAAAAAGCAAAAAAGCTGAAATGCTGAAAGCGGAGAGGGCAAGGACAAGCTGCCGCCCGTGCACTTGGAACGCAAAGTGCGATAAAATAAATCTGTCGCGCCGCCGAAGTCTCCCGATGCGCCGGGAAGGGACTTGGCGGCGAGTGAAGTATCTGTCCCCGGACATTTCATTGGCTCGGCTGGCGTTAAAGCAGAATCCACGGCGCGCAGTCAATGGATTTCAGCAAAATGACAATTCCGTTCAACTTTTTGCCAAAAAATGTCCAATGGGAAACGGATTTCGCGCGAAGACCGCGAAGGAAGCGACGTGAAATGAAGGCAGCGCGCATTTTCCAACGCGCGGGTTGTGCGGCTTTGCCGCCGCGGGTCCGGGGGCGCGGAACTGGAAAGTTTCCCGGACCCGCAGACTGGAAAGTGCGCGGCACGGTCCGCGCGGCGTTTGAAAAGTCCGCGGCATCGCATAACAAGTTTGACTCAATCGGCGCGCGAAAGTAGATTCAGGCGAATGCTGGCTGCCGAAATCAAAGCGGCGAGGGCGGAGGCCAACTCGCCAAATGCCAACCCGAATGGTTCCTGGAAAAAAATCGTGGAACACATTGCGCCGTTTCTGCAAACGGTGGGCGAACGACTTGTTCAACAGGTCAATGACTTTGACCCGCAAATTGTCCCTTACGCGCAATACGCGCTGAACGGGAATGGCAAGCATTTGCGCCCGGCGCTGGTGGCGTTGGCGGCGGATGCCGCCGGCAAGGCCGGGGACGCGCATGTGACGGCGGCGGTGATCATCGAGATGGTGCATCTGGCCACGCTGGTGCACGACGACGTGATGGACGAGGCGGAAATCCGGCGGGGCAGCCCGACGCTGGCGGCGAACTGGGGAAATGAAATCGCGGTGCTGTTCGGGGATTGTTTGTTTGCGCAGGCGCTGAAGCTGGCGGCGAGTTTTCCGACGCCGGAAGTCTGCCGGGCGGTGGCGATGGCGACGAACACGGTTTGCACGGGCGAGATTTTGCAGACGCAGCACCGGCGGAATTTTGAATTGTCGCGGCGCGAGTATTTCCGCGTGATTGAAATGAAGACGGCGGAACTGTTCACGTTGTCGTGCGATCTGGCGGCGTTTCTGGGCGGCGCGAAGCCGAAGCAGCGGGCGGCGCTGCGGGAGTTTGGCGCGGCGTTCGGCACGGCGTATCAGGTTTATGACGATTGCGTGGATTTGTTCGGGACGGAATCGGAGGCGGGCAAGTCGCTGGGCACGGATCTGGCGAAGGGGAAATTGACGTGGCCGGTGCTGCTGGCGTGGGAGCGGGCGAATGCCGGCGACAAGGCGCAGTTGGAAAGTTTGATCCAGAACTGGCTGCCGGGGAATTTTTCCGCGGTGAACGAACTGCTGGCGAAATACGGGACGTTTGAGCCGTCGCTGGCGGTGGCGGAAAAATATCTGGGACAGGCGCGGCAGGCGTTGCGGATTTTGCCGGAATCGGACGGGCGGGCGGGGCTTTTGCAACTGGCTGATTTTTTAGCGCAACAAATCGAGACTTTGGCTGTTTGTGTTTGAAGCATGATTATGGCCGAACCAACAGAGCGAATTGATTCGGAAGCTCCAGTTCCGACAGAGGAGATGGATTTGGTGCGGCGGGCGCGAAGCGGCGACCTGGCGGCCTATGACGAACTGGTCACGCGCTATCAGGAGCGGATTTACGCGACGATTTACCACATGACGTCCAATCACGAGGACGCGAACGATCTGGCGCAGGAATCGTTCATCAAGGCGTTTCAGGCGCTGAAGAGCTTCAAGGGCGGGTCGAGTTTTTACACCTGGCTTTACCGGATTGCGGTGAACAAGACGATCAACTTTCTCAAACAGCGCAAGAACCGGCAGCACATGAGCCTGAATGATCTGGATTTCAACGCCGAGCATGATGCCGATTTGATTGCCTTGATTTCCGACAAAACGCCGCGGCGCGAGGCCGGCTTGACGGAGTTGCAGGAAAAATTGAACGCGGCCTTGCTCAAGCTGTCTGAACCACATAGATTGGTCGTCGTGCTGCATGATATTCAGGGTCAGTCGCATGAGAAAATTGCGGAAATCATGGGGTGTAACATCGGCACGGTGCGGTCGCGGTTGTTTTATGCGCGACAACAATTGCAGGCGTATCTGGCCGATTATTTGAAATAGCCATGAACGAAAATGACAACAACTTCGAGGCGCTGCGGCGGCTGCTCGCGTTCAAGAACCGTGAGACACCGCCGCCGGGTTACTTCAACGAGTTTTCCAGCCGTGTGATTGCGCGCATCCGCGCCGGCGAGACCGAAGAATCAGCCGGCGGGTGGGTGGCGAAATTATTTCAAGCGCTTGATCTTAGACCGGCATTCGCCGGAACGTTCGCCGCCGCGCTTTGCATGATCCTCGTTTTTGGAATTGTTTATGCCGAGCGCCCTGATACCGCGCCGCAGCCGTTGTGGCAGGAAGCCACTCCAAGCTCCACGCCGATTGCGATGGCACCGACGGAGTTGGTTCCGCCGACGGAAACTCCATTTGTTGCGAGCACCAATCCCGTGATGAATCTGGATTCGTTTGCGACGCTGATGAATTCGCCAAACCAGCTCATGCAGCCCGTCAGCTTCCAAATTCCGGGAAACTGATTCAATTTTTCAGTCTTCGTTCTTCATTCCGAAATTAGCTAGCGGTTGAAGCAAGCGCTTGAATCGCGCCCGCGATTTTCATTTAATTCCGCGAGTGCCAACCAAAATCATCGCGGTCGCCAACCAAAAAGGCGGCGTCGGGAAGACCACCACCGCCGTCAATCTCGCCGCCTGCCTCGCCGCGATGGGACAGCGCGTGCTGCTGTTCGACCTCGACCCGCAGGCCAACGCGACCAGCGGTGTCGGCCTCGAAAAAGTCGAAGGCGCGAGCGCTTATCGCGTTTTGATTGGCGAAGGCAGTTTGCTCGAGAAAATCAAGCCGACGATTTTTGAGCGGCTGGAAATTGTTCCCAGCGAAGTGGATTTATGCGCCGCCGATCTGGAACTGGCGCGGCTGGAAAATCATTTGCTCGCCGTTTCGCGTTCGCTCCAGCCGGTTTTGGACAGCGCGCGATTTGACGTGGTGCTGATTGATTGCCCGCCGTCACTGGGAATTTTGACATTGAACGCCTTTGCCGCCAGCGACGGTCTGCTCGTGCCTCTCCAATGCGAGTATTACGCGCTCGAAGGCATTTCGATGATGAACCGCGTGCTGGGCCAGTTGCGCGACGCAGGCATGAATCCGCGCCTCGAAATTTTCGGCGTCGTGATGACGATGTTCGATGGCCGGACGAAATTGTCCAACGAGGTTGTCGGCGAAGTCCGCAATCTGCTTGGCGCAAAAGTTTTTGAGACGACGATTCCGCGCGCGACGAAACTGGCCGAGGCGCCGAGCTTCGGCAAGCCGATCATTCATTACGACAAATACAGCGGCGGCGCGGCGGCGTATGAACTGCTGGCGCAGGAGGTTTTGGCGAGGTTAAAGGCGGCGCAGCAGCCCTGACAAATGGCGGCTTCCGGCTGCGAATTAGTTCCCTTATATTTTAGACGCTGTGGTCGCTGGCTTCATAATGACAACCATGGTTCACAAATTCGCAAAATACGGCAGGCGTTCACGCCGGTGGTTTGGCACGATGAATGAACATAATTGACGGTGCGCACAAATAAATTTAATGCCGCGCTTGCCGTCATTTTAAAAATTCATTAACCTCACAGCCGCTAAATTTTATGGCAAAAGAAATTCTCGAAATGCCCATTGAACTGGCAACCATGGAGTTGCCCGACACCAAAACCATCCGCCTCAAATGGCCAGACGGCCATAATCCCGAATTCAAGACCGGCCAGTTCATCACGCTTTACTGGCCGGACACGCCGAATTACAAGCGCGCCTATTCGCTCTCGTCCTGCGCGCTCGACCGCGGCTTTTACGAAGTCACCGTCAAGCGCGACGGCAAAATGGGGACGCGCATCGTGGATTGGGCGAAGGCCGGCGACAAAATGTTTGTCATTCCACCCGTGGGAAAATTCCTGCCGGTGTATGAGCCGCCAGGCAAACATCTCATCTGCATTGCCGGCGGTTCGGGCGTGACGCCGTTTCGCGCCTTCGTCCGCGAGGCCACACGCCGGAAGCTGGATACAAAAATCACCGTGCTTTACAGTGTGCGCACGACGCGCAGCATCATTTTTCAGGATGAATTCCGCCAGTTGGAAGTGGAAAATCCAAATTTCAATTTTTATGTCACCTGCACGCGCCTTGACGAAAAAGATCCGTGGCAGGGACGCCGCGGGCGCGTCACGCCGGAATGGGTGAAGGAACACGTTCACGATCTGCCCAACACCGTTTTCTACGCGTGCGGCCCCAACGAACTGGTTGAATTTGCCGAGGAGGTTGTGTTGCACGGAATGGGCGTCTCCAAGGAGCAGATGAAGACGGAAAAATGGGGATAGATTTAATCAAAGGTTCGCAGGAACAAACACGGCGGCAAACTTTTGCCGCCGTGTTTTTTTATCCGTGCATCCGTGTCCATTTGTGGTTGAATGAATCATGCTCAAGCGCACCGCACTTTTTTCCGCCCACCAGAAACTGGGCGCCAAATTGATTGACTTCGGCGGCTGGGAAATGCCGGTGCAATACACCAGCATCACTGACGAACATCTCGCCGTCCGCAACGCCGCCGGCATTTTCGATATTTCGCACATGGGCGAAGTCACCGTCAGCGGCGCAGCGGCGGAAGAATTTCTCAACCTCACTTTAACAAACGATATCCGCAAGCTCGCGCCCGGCCTCGGCCAATACACGCTCCTGTGCAACGAGCACGGCGGCGTGATTGACGATCTTTACACCTATCAGCTTTCCCACGGCGTTTATCTGCTCATCATCAACGCCTCGCGCACACAAGCCGACGTCGCGTGGCTGGAAACGCAATGGGAACAATTCCCGCGGCGCGGCGAATTGAGCCTCTCCGACGCATCGCATCATTATTCCGCCGTCGCCGTGCAAGGCCCGCGCGTGAAGGATTTTATCGCCGGTTGCATTTCCGGCGCGTCCGTCGCCGCCATGCGCGTGAACCGCGTGACCGATTTGAAAAAAAATCAAATCGGCGAATTTTGTGTCGAACACGGCGGCGTCCTCGTTTCGCGCACGGGCTACACCGGCGAGGACGGATTTGAAATTGTCGGCAGCGGCGAAGCGATTCAACACGTGTGGAATGGAATTCTCGAAGCCGGCGCGCCCTTCGGCATCAAACCCTGCGGCCTCGGCGCGCGCGACACGTTGCGCACGGAAGTCTGCTATCCGCTTTACGGCCACGAATTGGACGAGGAAACCACGCCCATCGAAGCCGGGCTGGGAAGATTTGTCTCGTTCGACAAGGGTGAATTCGTCGGGGGACCGGCTTTGGCCGCGCAAAACGCGGGCGGCATTGGCAAAAAATTAGTTGCCTTCAAAATGGCCGGCGCCTGTCCGCCACCGCGACCGCAATACGCGATTTTTTCCGGCGACAGGAAAATCGGCGTCGTCACCAGCGGCACGCCCAGTCCGTCGCTCGGCATCGGGATTGGCATGGGTTACGTGTCCCCGGAATTTGCATTGTCCGGCAAAACCATTGAAATCGAAATCCGCGGCAAACGATCGCTGGCGGTCATTGTGCCGAAACCGATTTACAAAAAAGTTTAGCTGGAATTGCGCGGGTAAATTTTCGCGCGGCATTGTTGGCTTGAGAATTCATTCCAACCGCGTAATCTTCCGGCACATTTTATGAGCAACATTCCTTCCGATTTGAAATACACGAAATCGCACGAGTGGGTCCGCGTCAGCGGCGACACGGCGGTCGTCGGCATCACCGACCATGCGCAGCAGGAACTGACCGACATCGTGTTTGTCGAACTGCCCGAAATCGGGCGCAAGGTGAAAGCTGGCGACGCCTGCGCCGTGGTGGAATCCGTCAAGACCGCCGGCGACATTTATTCGCCCGTGAGCGGCGAAATTCTGGAAACGAACAAAGCCGTGGTGGACAATCCGGCTTTGGTCAACAGCGAGCCGACTGCCGGTGGCTGGCTTTTCAAAATCAAATTGAGCAGTCCCGCCGAACTGAACGCGTTGCTGTCACCGGAAAAATACAAGGCGCAAATTGAAGTTTGAAATGACTGCGACTGAATTGAAGCCGCGCCCGCGCCTGCCCGAATGGTTGCGCATCACGCTGCCGACTTCGGACAGCTTTGCGCACACACGCTCGCTGCTCGACGAACTGAAATTGCACACGGTCTGCGAAAGCGCGAAATGCCCGAACCACTGGGAATGTTGGAGCAAGGGCACGGCGACGTTCATGATTGCCGGCGACCGCTGCACGCGCGCGTGCGGTTTTTGCGCGGTGACGACGGCCAAGCCGCTCGCGCTGGAAGCCGACGAGCCGGCGCGCGTGGCCGAGGCGACGCGGCGGATGAAATTGAAGCATATCGTCATCACCGCCGTCGCGCGTGACGATTTGCCGGACGGCGGCGCGGAACATTTTCGACAAACGATTGAAAAAGTCCGCGAGTTAAATCCGGGCATTTTCATCGAGGTGCTCGTGCCGGATTTCAACGACAGCGACGCGGCAATTGAAACCGTGTTGTCGGCGAATCCGCACATTTACAATCACAATCTGGAAACAGTGCGGCGATTGACACCTGCTGTCCGCCATCGCGCGACTTACGACCGCAGCTTGAGTGTTTTGAAAAAAGTGAAAGCAAAGCGCGGCGATTCGATTTATACAAAGTCCGGATTGATGCTGGGTTTGGGCGAGCGTGAAGAGGAAATCATGGTGGCGCTGGAGGATTTGCGCCGCGCAAATTGCGACATCCTCACGCTCGGCCAGTATTTGCAGCCGACGTTGAAGCATCTGCCGGTGGCGGAATTTGTCGCGCCGGAGCAATTCGACGTTTATGGCCGGGCGGCGCGCAGCCTGGGATTTGTCCATGTCGCCAGCGGGCCGATGGTGCGCAGTTCGTATCATGCGGATGAATTTGCCCCGGTGGCGCAAGGCCGCGCTACCCAAACGGCCGGCGATGGATCAGAAGGTAAATCGCAAAGCCGACGCTCAAAATCCCGATAGCAAATCCAAGAACGGTGATGATGGTTTTGAGGGTGCGGGCTTTTTCAGATACGCGGTCGGTGACTTTTTTTTCTCCGGCCATGAATTGCGCGAATTCGTTTTCAAGCGCGGCGGCAATGACTTCCTCATTTTTTAGTTGCAACGTAAGCCAGCCGCCGTCGAATTCATTTTTCCATTCCGCAGGCAGGCGCGCGAGGATTTTGGCATCGGGCGGCTGAAAGCCAAAGCCTTTCCAAAATGGCGAGCGTTCCTGTGTCCAGAGCCGGAAGACGCCGTGATTGGCGGCGAGGGTTTGAATCCGCGCCCAAAATAATTCCCGCGCGGCGTCGGCGATGGAAAAGTCAGAGTAGCCTTCGCTGTGGAGCAGGGCGTGATTTTGGGAGAATTGCATGCCGATTGCGCCGAGGACCAGGCCTTCGGAATTTTCAACGACTTGAAATTCCGTCAGACGTTTTTCCAGTTCATCCGCGGGCAGGCGCATGGAATCCCAAATCGTTTTAAGCGCGGCGAAGTCATCCACAGTCGCGCGGCGGATACGGAGCCTTTGAGGATGTTCAGCCGGTTGCATTTGAGTTTTGAAAATTATGTGGCAGTTTCAGCTGAAAATTAAACAAAAATAACCGTGAGTAACATCACCAACGAACAACTGCTCGCCGCGCTGAACTGGCGTTACGCCACAAAAGTTTTTGACGCCGCGAAAAAAATTCCCGCCGACGTTTGGCAGACGCTTGAACTTGCGCTCGTGCTCACCCCGACTTCCTACGGCCTGCAGCCGTATAAATTTCTGGTCATTGACGATCCAGCCAAACGCGCCGCACTGCTGCCGCATTCCTGGAACCAGAGGCAGGTCGTGGACTGCTCGCATTTCGTCGTGTTCACCGCGCGCACAAAAATGACCGAGGCCGACGTGGACAAACTCATCCGGCGCACGCTCCATGTCCGCCATTTGCCGACCAACGCGCTCGAGGCCTATCGCGGCATGATGCTCGGCGATGTCGTTAACGGCCCGCGCGGAAAAATCGCGCGCGAATGGGCGACCCGCCAGACTTACATCGCGCTCGGCAATTTGATGACCTGCGCCGCCGTGCTCGGCGTGGACGCCTGCCCGATGGAAGGCCTAAGCCCGGCCGATTACGACAAGGTTTTAGGTCTGGCCGACGGTGACTACGGGACCGTGGTCGCGTGCGCGCTTGGCTACCGTTCACCCGACGACAAATACGCAAAACTGGCAAAGGTGCGCTTTGAACCGGGGGAACTCGTGCAATACCTTTGACCTCGCGATTCAGTTTGCGAAAAAGAAATTTCGTTCCCGGCAAAATTGCTGCCACCGATTTAACATTTGACGCGAATTAAATCTTTACCGAAAAACGAAGCGGCGGATTGACTGCTTCACACCCGGTTTTGCAATCAACCCGCCGTCTGTTCATCCGAACAGAATTTTATTGCTGCCCTGGCGGTGGTCCAGGAGGCGTGTTGGCAGCGTCATCGCCGGACGGAGGACCGGGCGGCAGATTGTTGTCATCACCACCGGAATTTCCACAGGCGCTTTGGTGTGGACCGCCGGAGTGTTGTGGACGCGGGCCCATGAATTCGTCCGGGGTCAACACTCCATCGCCGTTTTTATCCAGCGTTTTCAATTCTGCCGGCGCGTTGGCGATTTCGTTTGAGTCAATCACGCCGTCGCGGTTCACGTCTAACGCCATGATGATTGCTGGCGTCGGCGGACGCGGGGCGTCTTTGGGCGCATCCGGCGGCAACGCCGGAAGGTATTCATCCGCCGTCAGAACGCCGTCGCCGTTTTTGTCCAGCGTCTTGAGTTCGGCGGGCGCGTTGGCGATTTCGTCCGCATCAATCACACCGTCATGGTTCACGTCGAGCGCCTGCACGATGGGCAGCGGTGGCGGACGATGGCTGCGCGGGCCGTTCTGATCGTCGCCGCCCTGCGGACCGTTGTCATTTTGCGCGTTGACCGCGAGCGTCGTGGCACCGAGCGCCAGCAGCGCCAGCAGTGTTTTCATTTTCGATTTCATTTTGTGCTCTCTTTCTTTGTTGTTTTACCGGATGTGAATTTTTACGCGCCAAATTTACGCGAAGCCACCTTAAGCGAAGATGAAGCCGGAAAGATTTTTTGAAATTATTTTGCGGCCAAATTTTGCGGTGCGACGGGCGGGAGATATTTTTCGTCCGTGAGCGTTTTCAAAAAGGCGACCAGCGCGTGCTTGTCTGCCGCGCTCAATGGCACGCCGCCGTCGGGATGCTTGGCCAGGTTCGGGTCGAGTGTCGCGCTGCGTTTCATGCCGGTGCAATAATGCTCGACAACTTGTTCGAGGGTTTGGAAACGGCCGTCGTGCATATAAGGCCCGGTGACGGCGACGTTGCGCAGCGACGGCACGGCAAATTTCCCCTCGTCGCCGGCGCGATGAGTGACATTGTAACGTCCCAAATCTTTGAACGTTGAATCAAGGCCGTTGTTCGCGAAATCCTGACTCTGAAACAGCGGCCCGCCGTGGCAATGAAAACAATCCGCGCCGTATTGTCCGTGATACGGATCGTATTCGGTGTTGAACAAAACAAATCCGCGCTGCTCTTCGGCCGTGAATTTCGCCGCACCGTTCATCACGCGGTCGAACTTGGAGTTGAATGAAACCTGCGCCAAGACAAATTGCTCCAGCGCGCGGGCGATTTTGTCCGCAGTAATATCCGGTGAGCCGAAGGCGCTGGCGAAAAGCCGGGGATAATCCCGGTCCGCGGCAAGCTCTGCCACGAGACTCGTCAGTGACTCGTCCATTTCAATCGGATTTTGGATTGGCTGCAAAACCTGCTGGCGCACGCTCGCCGCGCGGCCATCCCAAAAAAAGGAATCTTTCCACGCGAGATTTTCCAGCGACATCGCGTTGCGCGTGCCGAGGTCGCCGTCCACGCCGCGGCCGACCCGGCGCGGCTGCGAAAATGCGCGGCGCGGATTGTGGCAGGTGGCGCAGGATTCGGAATTGTCCGCCGAAAGCCGCCGGTCAAAAAACAATTTGCTGCCGAGGTTCACGCCTTCGACCGTGAGCGGATTGTCGCGCGGCAAGTTTGGTTGCGGAAAAAACGCCGAGAATTTGAAACGATACGGCGTGGCATTGGGCGCGATTTCAATGTGGTTCGTGTCGTGCAATAATGTGCCCAAGGGCGAAAACATCTTCACGGTTTCAACAGCAAACGAGCTTTCAATGTTTTCGCGCAATTTTGCCGCGAGTAAATCATCTGGACGCGAATGGCTGGTGTCGGTTGTGTCGCTCAACCGGATTTTATTTGGAGTTGAAAAAATCCGGTCTGCGTTCAGCGCGATTTGCATTTCCCGGTCAGAGTTCAAATCAAGCACGACCGGCAATTCGACAGTCATCAGTTCGCGGTCGGTGGCGAGGTGATAGGAAAAGCCGTTTTCGATGCCGCCGTCCTGCCAGCGGCCTTCAAACGCGAGGAAAATGTATTCGTGCGACCAGCCCCAATACAGGTGGTTCACGTCGGGATTGAGCGGATGATTTGCCGGCCATTGCGAGATGCCGGTGTGATTGATTTGCGGCTCCAAACCAATGTGGAAGCAGACGCGGTCGTAATTTCCCGGCGGAACATTTTCGAGCGTGAAACTGGTTTTGACGTCCCGCGTGCTGATGAAGGCAAATTTTTTTCTCTGTTCAATCCAGGTTCCGTCCGGGCGACGCAGGGAAAAATCCGACAGAAGAAAATTCAATCGCGTGATGGAAATGGTCTGGCCAGAAGCGGTTTGATTCGTGAGTGCGTCGAAAACGAGCGGCACGCCGTTAAATTGAGGATCAAATTCCACACGCAAATCCGCCGCGTCCGCGCCGGCTGCCAGAAACAGCGGAAGCAGCGGCAGGATTTTCTGCATCGCGTGTTTCATTTGCGTCAAGGGTTGATGGTAAATCCGCCGGTGAGGGTGAACGTCGGGGCTTGCGACTGTCCCGGCGGTATCCCGAATGTGACCACGACGTTTTGCGCGTTCGTCGCGGTGGTGCCGGACGGAATTGTGAACAGCGAAACCACCGTGCCGGTGGCCGTGCAGGTGGCGCTGATGTTCGTGATGCCGCCCACGGTGACGCTCGTGACGGGCGCGCCGGCGGGCGGCAAATTCGGCGGAGAAGTGAGCGTGATGGTCAGGTTGACGGTTTGTCCGCGATAAGCACTGCCGCCGGGGGCGACGGAATTCGTCGCAAAAAGCGTCGTGCCCGCGCTGTCGAAAGTCGCGACGGAAGTTCTGCCGACGCGATAAAAATTTTGATCCGCCGAGGTTATGTTCGTATAGCCGCCGGTGATTTGGTCCGGCGAAACGTCCGATGCGGCCACCGTCCAGTCGGATGAATCCGACAAATTCGTCGTGGCTTCGACCTGATAACTGCCGCCCTCAAGCGCGCTCCATATTAGAGTAACGGTTCCGTTGTTGACGGTTGGCGAATTGAGCGTTGAAGTCAGATTTGTCCCGCCGAGAAAATTGGTCGTGACGGTTTCGGTGATGGCCGAAACGCTGCTGCCGACCGGGTCGCCGTAAAAGGCGCGGCCGATGTCGTAGGGAAAAACCGGCACACCGTTGGAATCAATGGCGACGAAGTAGGCGTAAGTGCCGTTCGGAAATTCCGGCGTGACGCACCAGCGCCCGTTATATTGATCTAAATCAAAATCCACGCCTTGCTGGTAATTTGTGCCGGTGGCGGAATTGGTCAGGTCGCCGAGATAATCGTTGTCTTCCATGTAAGTGCCAAATGGATTGAGGGTGGAAACCACCGGCCCGCTTTGGCTGGCTGAGACGTCGAAAATCCGCTGCGCCCATGCGGGAATGGTCGTGCGCGCCGCGCCGAGGTAGTCAAGGTTGTCCGTCCCGTTTTGTCCGTTGCGCGGCACGTAGCCGGAAACCATGCGGCGAATCCCGCTGTTCGCGTTGGTCGGATTGGAATAACCGTAAGGTCCGTAAAGTGGAAAGCCGTCCGCCGTCCAGGCGAGAATTGGCGAATGTTTCGTCGGCGCGTTGGTGTCCTCGTAATAAGTTTTTGTCGCCGGGTCGTAATCCACATGGTCGCCGAGTTCGTAACGCAGCGCAATCGGGTCGGCATGATAATGATAAACGCCGGTGTTTTGCTGATGAGCGTTGCCGGCATCGAACGTCACGCCTTCATTCACGTAAGCGTCGCGGTTCCAATAACCATTATCGGCGCCGGTCTGGACATTCGTGGTGCCGTTCCAATAATAACCGTCCCAACTATTGAACATCGCCACGCCGTCCACGAAAATTCCGATCTGGCCGCCGTTAGAAATGGTTTTGGTCGTCGGCACGCCATTTGTTCGTGGGAACCGGAAGAGCAATTTTTGATTCACCGGCAAATTGGGAAACAGCATCGTGTGTCCCGAATTCAAATACCACGGCCCCATGGTGTAACTCGCCAGTCCGGTGCTGCGGACGTAAATCCAATTTGACGACGAATAAATTTCCTGGATGCCGCAATACACCGGACTGGCCTGCGCGAGCGAGCTGTTGCTCCAGGTCGTCAGCGTCGTGCCGACGGCCTTCATCGCGTCATTGGTGTAAATGCGCGCGTATTGGCCGGAATAAGTCGTGAGCCAGCAATTCGTGCGCGGATCGTCGGCGCGCGCCGAAATCGCCAGCACGAATAAAATTCCCAAAATCAAGGGGGCGATATTTTTGTGGTTTGATTCGAGGTGCGATTGGTTTTTTATGCTGCGACTTTACAACGCCGAACCTTAAGAGAATGTGAAGCTGAACATTTTTGCACACCCAAAGGCAACATTGTTCTTCATCTCCGCTTAAGGTTGCGCGTGCGACAATTCACCGAACTGGCGCAAAAAGTATTTTCTGTTAAAACTCCGCCAGCCCGAACATGAGAATTCTTGTTGTCGAAGACGAACCCGATCTGCTCCGCAGCATCGCGCAGGCGCTGCGCGAGGAAGGCTACGCCGTGGACACCGCGCCCGACGGCGAGGACGGTTTTTACAAGGCCGAAAATTACGACTACGACGCCATCGTTCTCGACGTAATGCTGCCGAAACTGGACGGCTGGGAAATTTTGAAGCGCCTCCGCAAAATCAAAAAAACGCCCGTGCTGATGCTCACCGCGCGCGACCAGTCGCGCGACCGCGTGCGCGGGCTGGACACCGGCGCGGATGATTATGTCGTCAAGCCGTTCGATTTGGACGAATTGTTCGCGCGGTTGCGCGTGCTCATCCGTCGCAGCAAAAACAAAACGACAAACCTCGTCGAAATTGGCGACGTGAAAATTGACACCGGCGCGCGAAATGTTTTCTTCAAGGATAAAATTGTCGAGCTTACCGCGCGCGAGTATTCGCTGGTGGAATTTCTCGCGCTGCATCGCGGTGAAGTTGTCACGCGCACACAACTTTACGAACATCTGTTCGACGAAAACGAAAGCTCGCTTTCCAATCTGCTGGACGTTCACGTCTCCAATGTCCGCAAAAAGCTCGGCGCGGAGTTCATCGTCACGCGGCGCGGCCACGGCTATCGCATCGAATGAAAATTTTCAAGTCCATCAAGTGGCGGCTGCAAATCTGGTATGGCCTGATTCTCGTGCTCGTGCTTGCTGGCTTCGGATTTGTTGCGTATCACCTCGAAGTCAACCTCCTAATACAACGTCTTGAAGACGAAGCGAACCGGCGTTTCGATGTCCTGGCCCGTGCGCTCCATCCGCCACCGCCAAATCTTCCTGCTGCCCAACCGCCATTCGCTGGTCCGCCGCCGAACGACTTTGCGCCTCGTTCGCAGCCTGGGCCAGATGCCCGCGCTCCGCGCGAATTCCATCTACCGCCGCAGGCGGAAGATTTATTTGGCACGAATAGCCCAAATAATTTTTACTTCATCGTCGCTGACCGCGACGGCAATGAAATTGCGCGTTCAGCCAACGCGCCGCTAAACGAAGTGCGATTCGAGCAATGGTTTGCCAACAACAGCCGAGGACTTGATTCGGCTGGATACGTTCCGTTGCCGTCTAAACTAAACCAATTCAAAGATAATCGCACGGCTGTCCGACGTTTGCCGTCGGGCGAAACTGTCTTCGTCGGTTGTTCCATCGCGCCGGAATTGAAGGAGCTTCATCGCACTGCTTTGAAACTCGCGGGTTTTGGCGGCATCATTTTATTTTTCGGACTCGCGGGCGGCTGGTGGATTGTGTCGCGTTCGTTGCGGCCAGTCGTTGGAATCAGTTCAACGGCAATAAAGATTTCCGCCGGAGATTTGTCACAGCGCATCAATGCCGCCGAGACGGAGAGCGAACTCGGCGAGCTCGCCGCCGTTTTGAATTCCACCTTTGCCCGCTTGGAAGCGGCGTTCGCGCAGCAGAAACAATTCGCGTCAGACGCCGCGCACGAACTGCGCACGCCGGTTTCTGTCATTTTGACGCAAACGCAAACGGCTTTGAACCGCGAGCGTGAGGCCGCCGATTACAAGCAGACGCTCGAAGCCTGCCAGCGCGCGGCGCAGCGCATGAGAAAATTGGTCGGCGCATTGCTCGAACTCGCGCGGCTCGACGCCGGACAGGAGCAGATGAAGCGGCTGCAATTCGATTTGGCGCAAACCGCGCGCGATTGCGTCGAACTGGTCCGCCCGTTGGCCGATGAGCGCGGCGTGAAATTTTCCACCGAACTCGCACCGCTCGAAATCACCGGCGACCCCGAACGCCTCGCGCAAGTCCTCATTAATCTTTTGACGAACGCGGTTCAATACAATAACGAAAATGGCGAGGCGAAAATTTCGGTGAAGTCAGAAAATGGCATGGCTGTTTTTACCGTGAGCGACAACGGCGCCGGGATTCCAGCGGAAGATTTGTCGCGCGTGTTTGAGCGATTTTATCGCGCAGACAAATCGCGTTCGTCCGGCAACGCCGGTCTGGGGCTGGCGATTTCCAAGGCGATTGTCGAGGCGCACGGCGGGACAGTTGAAGTTACCAGCGAGATGGATAAGGGAACAACTCTCATCGTCCGGCTGCCTTTGGCCTGATTTTTCGACAGCAGAAAAAAATTAAAATTGGCTGTTGACAGAAATGGGGTTGTTCCGTAGTTTATCCGGCGTCCGTAGTCCGTAAAACAACAAGTCAGCCGTTGCCCCTTGGATTTTCGAAAGAAAATGAGCATGGGGAGCGGTTTTTTGTCGTTTTGCGTGTCTGGTTTGAACGAATGATTTATGCGCCCATGTAGCTCAGTTGGTAGAGCACATCCTTGGTAAGGATGAGGTCATCAGTTCAATCCTGATCATGGGCTCCAGACAATTTGCTGAATAAACTAAAAAACAAACGCACAGAAAAATATGGCTAAAGAGCAATTTCAACGAACGAAACCGCACGTCAACGTCGGCACCATCGGTCACGTTGACCATGGCAAATCCACACTGACCGCCGCGATTGTGCATACGCAGAGCAAAAAGAACTTGGCGAAACCGATTTCTTACGCGGACATCACCAAAGGCGGCACGGTGCGCGACGAAACCAAAACCGTCACTATCGCGGTTTCACATGTCGAGTATGAATCGGCCACGCGCCATTATGCGCACGTGGATTGCCCCGGCCACGCCGACTACGTGAAGAACATGATCACCGGCGCGGCGCAAATGGACGGCGCGATTCTCGTTGTCAGCGCGGCGGACGGCCCGATGCCGCAGACGCGCGAACATATTTTGCTCGCACGCCAGGTCGGCGTGCCGGCCATCGTGGTTTTCCTGAACAAAGTTGACTTGGTTGACGACAAGGAATTGCTCGACCTCGTTGAAATGGAAATCCGCGACTTGCTGACGAAGTATCAATTTCCCGGGGAAAAGACGCCGATCATCCGCGGCAGTTCCTCGGCAGCGCTGGCCGGCAAGCCGGAAGGCGAAAAGGCGATTCAGGAGTTGATGGACGCGATTGACAGTTTCATTCCGCTGCCGACACGCGAAGTGGACAAACCGTTTTTGATGTGCATCGAAGACGTGTTCAACATTGAAGGCCGCGGCACGGTGGTGACCGGTCGTGTCGAGCGCGGCGTGCTCAAGAAAATGGAAGAAGTCGAAATCGTCGGTTTGCGCGAGACGCGCAAGACCGTGGCGACGGACATCGAAATGTTCCGCAAGCTTTTGGATTCCGCGAGCGCGGGCGACAACGTCGGCGTTCTTTTGCGCGGCACGAAAAAGGAAGAAGTCGAGCGCGGCATGGTTTTGGCCAAGCCGGGTTCGATCACGCCGCATACGAAATTCAAGGCGGAAGTTTATGTTCTATCAAAAGATGAAGGCGGCCGGCACACGCCGTTTTTTACGAATTACCGCCCGCAATTTTATTTCCGCACGAGCGATGTCACGGGCACGCTGACTCTGCCGCAAGGCGTTGAAATGGTCATGCCTGGTGATAATGTTTCCGTCAGCGTGGAATTGCAAAAATCCGTCGCCATGGAAAAAGGGCAGCGATTCGCGATTCGCGAAGGCGGCCGCACGATTGGTGCGGGCCGTGTGTCCGAAGTAATTGCATAGTGCGCTTTGCAATTTGGGAGGCGGAGATTTGAATTTCTCCGTCTCCCTTTTTGTCCGAAAATTGGGCGGATACGGCAGTAGCTCAATTGGTAGAGTAGCGGTCTCCAAAACCGTTGGTTGGGGGTTCAAGTCCCTCCTGCCGTGCCACTCAAAAGTTAAGAGTGGATGGTTGAGAGTTGAGTGGAAGAATGAAGTCATTGGCGATAGACGGAGAGACGGCTCTCAACTCTTAACAACCGACTGTTAACTGTCGGGGGAGAGGTGGCAGAGTGGTCTATCGCGGCGGTCTTGAAAACCGCTTTGGGCGAAAGCCCGACGGGGGTTCGAATCCCTCCCTCTCCGCCAGTTTCGATTTGCGAAACTGCCGGGCTGGGGCGCAAAACACGAAGGCGTGCTGAAATTGAAAGCATTTTGTGAGTTACACGACAATTATAATTTGGGCGGTGCTCATCGGAGCGGTCTTTGCCTACTTATGGTGGCAGGGACAGATCCGCCGGCTGGCCGTTTACGTTCAAGAAACGCGCGAAGAGTTGAAAAAATGTTCGTGGCCGACCTGGGAAGAATTGAAAGGCTCGACCGTGCTCATTTTCGTCACCACTGGATTGCTTGGCGCGTTCACGGTGCTGGTGGACGAGTTGTTTAATTTGATTTTTATTAAATTGTGAGTTCCATGCGCAACCAATGGTTCATCGTCCAGACGCTTTCCGGCCAGGAGCAAAAGGTCAAGGAAAGCATCGAGAAGCGCGTCAAAACCGACGAGATGCAGGACTTCATCAAGGAAGTCATGGTGCCGATGGAAAAAGTCGTCGAAGTGCGCAACCAAAAGAAGACCGTCACGAGCCGCAAATTGTGGCCGGGTTACGTTTTCGTGGACATGGTGCTGCTGGACGAAGACCGGCGCGTGATTGAAAAGCCGTGGTATTTCATTCGCGAGACGCAGGGCGTGATTGGATTTTTGAGCGATCCGCCGCAGCCGACGCCGACGGAAGAAGTCGAAGCAATTAAAGCGCAAATTTCCGCTTCCGAAGAAACGGAAAAACCAAAGGTCAATTTTGAAGTTGGCGAAACGATTAAAATCAACAATGGACCGTTCCTGAATTTCAGCGGCGTGATTGAGGAAATCGATCCTGAACGCGGCAAGTTAAAGGTTACGGTGAACATTTTTGGCCGCAACACGCCGGTGGAACTGGAGTATTGGCAGGTCGAGAAAGCTTAAGAATTTTTATGGCAAAGAAAGTCACAGGACAGATTAAATTGCAGATTCCGGCAGGGCAGGCGAATCCCGCGCCGCCAGTCGGCCCGGCACTCGGCCAGCACGGCGTCAACATCATGGGTTTCTGCAAGGAATTTAACGCGGCGACCAAGGCTGACGCGGGACTCGTGATTCCGGTGGTCATCACCGTTTATCAGGACAAATCATTCACGTTCATAACCAAGTCGCCGCCGGCCTCGATCCTTTTGAAAAAAGCGGCAGGCATCACCGCCGGTTCGAAAACGCCGAACAAGGACAAAGTCGGCAAGGTCACGCGCAAACAGGTTTTGGACATCGTGAAAATGAAAGCGAAAGATTTGAATGCCGTGAACGAAGAAGCGGCGTTTCGTGTCATTTCAGGAACGGCGCGCAGCATGGGAATTGAAGTTGTCGGTTAAAATAAAACTATCGCGGGAGAGTTGAAACTCGCTTGCACCGCACCAAATAAAATGCCCAGTAAACGTTTCAAAAAAGCACTCGAAGTCGTGGATACAAAAAAAGTGTATCCGCTCAGGGAAGCAGTCAGCGTCCTCGCAAAATTTCCGAAGGCGAAATTCAACGAGACGATTGACCTCGCGTTCCGCCTCGGCGTTGACCCGAAGCAGTCCGATCAATTGGTTCGCGGCACGGTTCCACTCCCGCATGGCAGCGGCAAAACGGTGCGTGTGCTTGTTTTCACACGCGACGGAAATGCGGCGGAAGCCGCGAAAGCCGCCGGCGCGGAATACGTCGGCTTCGCCGACATGATTCAAAAATGCCAGGAAGGCTGGGCGGAATTTGACGTGGCGATTGCCACGCCGGAAGCGATGATTGAAGTTCGCAAGCTGGGCAAGGTTCTCGGTCCGCGCGGCCTGATGCCGAATCCAAAAACCGGCACGGTCACGGACGACACGGCCAAGGCGGTGAAAGAAGTCAAGGCCGGCCGTGTTGAATTCAAAACCGACAAGGCTGGAAATGTTCACGTCATCGTGGGCAAGGCGTCGTTCAAGCCGGAGCAAATTGAGGAAAATGCGCGGGCGGTCATTGAGGCTGTCGCAAAGGCACGCCCGACGAGCGTCAAAGGGAATTATCTGCAAAGTTGCACGCTGTCGGCAACGATGAGTCCGCCCGTGCGCGTGGAATTGAAAGAATTTGCGGCTGCAACTTGAACAATTTAACACTTTAACGAATTACAAATCATGCGTGCTGAAAAACAAATTTTGACAAAGGAATACACCGCGCGGCTGAACGCCTCGCCGTTCTTCATCGTGATTGGCTATCAGGGATTGAAAGTCACTCATTTCACCGAATTGCGGAAACGCCTCTCGCAAGCGGGCGCGGAAGTTCACGTCGTGAAAAATTCCGTTTTCCAGATCGCGGCGAAGGAAGCGGGCATCGGCGAATTGAACGGGGCGCTGGCCGGGCAAATGGCCGTCGTGACCGGGCAAAAGGAGATTTCCGCCGCGGCGAAGGCGCTGAAAAATTTTGCCGCGGAATTCGACAAGCTGAAATTCAAGTTCGGTTATTTGAATAACCAGCGACTCGAAGAAGCGGCGATTATCGCGCTGGCCGATTTGCCGAGCCTGGACGTTTTGCGCGCAAAGCTTCTCGGCCTGCTCAACGCGCCGGCGACGAAGCTGGTGACGTTAATCAACACGCCGGCAAGACAATTGGCGCAGGTCATTAAAGCAAAAGCGGAAAAAGCTTGAACAATTTCGATTTGGAAATTCCAAATCGGAGAAACAAACAAACAACAACGTAAATCGTCGGTTCGCAGGCCGCGAACTTAAAACCGCCGGGGCTCCGGTAAACGACGAGACGAAAGAAAGGTAGAAGTAGAAAAATGGCAGAAATTGCAAACCTCGTTGAGGAATTGAGCAAGTTGACGGTGATTGAAGCCGCCGATTTGGTGAAACAACTGGAAACCAAATGGGGCGTCTCCGCCGCCGCGCCAGTCGCGGTTGCGGCTGCTGGTGCTCCGGCGGGTGGCGCGGCTGCCCCGGCGGCGGCGGCGAAAGACACGTTCGACGTGATTCTCGTTTCCGTTCCGGCGGACAAGAAAATTGCAGCAATCAAGGCCGTTCGCGAAGTGAAAGCCGGCCTCGGCCTGGCCGAAGCGAAGGCGCTGGTCGAAGGCGCGCCCAAGCCCGTGCTGGAAGGCGCGAACAAAGCTGACACCGATAACGCCAAGAAGAAGCTCGAAGACGCTGGCGCAAAAGTGGAAGTGAAGTAAAGTACCATTTGGAGCGGCGTTCCCTGGAGCGCCGCTCCGGTCCAAATTTTTTTTGTAGAAATTTTTAAGTTACGAATCGGTTAAAATTAAATTGGTTGAACAAGTTTGCTGCTGAACGCGGCAGGCTTGTTTATTGTCGTTAAACTGCGGTGTTCCGCCCTGCGGGGCCCGCAAAAATAAGAAAAGGTCAAAATGCCATCGCGAATCACTGAAAGAATCAATTTCGGCAAGATCAAGGAAATCGTTGCGCCGCCGAACATGATTGAATTGCAGACCAATTCCTACAAGGAATTCCTGCAGGCCGATGCGTCGCCCAAAAAGCGCGACAAAAACGCCGGCCTCGAAGCCGTTTTTGGCGAAGTGTTTCCCATCGAGAGCTACGACGCCAAATGCGTGCTCGACTACGATTCCTATGAAATCGGCGAGCCGAAGGTGGACTGGCTCGAATGCCTGCGCGAGGGCCTGACTTACGGCGCGCCGCTTTACGTCACGTTTTTGCTCAAGGAAGAAGGCAAAAGCGCGAAGGAGGAAAAAGTCTTCATGGGCGAACTCCCGCTGATGACGCCGCAAGGCACATTCGTCATCAATGGCGCGGAACGCGTGGTCGTTTCGCAATTGCACCGCTCGCCGGGCATCGCGTTCGAGGCTGCGCAGCATCCGAACGGGAAACTGCTCCACAGCTTCCGCGTCATTCCCGACCGCGGCTCATGGTATGAAGCGCAATTCGACACGAGCGATTTGCTTTACGTTTATCTGGACCGCAAGAAACGCCGCCGGAAATTTCTGACGACGACGTTTTTCCGCGCGTTGAGTTTTCTCGACCACGAAGAAAAGGAAAAAGGCTCGAAGTCGAAGGACAACGGCGGAACGACCCGCGGCACGGACGAGGAAATTTTGAAGTTGTTTTACGAAATCAAGGATCTTTCGGTCAAGGACGCCGAGAAGCTCGAGGATTTGCCGAATTACGTTTTGATTCAGGACGCAACCGACGAGGAAAAAGGGCTCGTCGTGGCGCGCGCGTTTGAACCACTGTCGAAGGCGGTCGTCAAACAAATCGCCGAACTCGGCGTGGCCAAAATCAAAGTTGTGGACACGTCGGTGGACGAAGGCATCATGATCAAATGCCTCAAAAAGGACCCGGCGAAAAATGAGGACGAGGCGTTGAAGGACATTTACCGCCGTTTGCGTCCCGGTGATCCGCCGACCGCCGCGAACGCGCGTGCGTTGCTCAAACGGTTGTTCTTCGATCCGAAGCGCTATGATTTGGGTCGGGTTGGCCGTTACAAAATCAATCAAAAACTTGGCCTCAAGGACAATGACTCGCGCATATTGACGAAGGAAGATTTGGTCGCCGCGACGAAATATCTGCTGCGCCTGAAAAAGGGCGAGGGCAGCGTGGACGACATTGACCATCTCGGCAGCCGCCGCATCCGCACCGTCGGCGAACTGCTCGCCAACCAGTGCCGCGTCGGCCTCGCGCGTACGGAGCGTCTCGTGAAAGAGCGCATGACTTTGTTCGATCAAAGCGTCGAAACGATGACGCCGCAAAAATTGATCAACCCAAAGGCGTTGTCCGCGGTAATCCGCGATTTCTTTGGTCGTTCGCAATTGAGCCAGTTCATGGATCAAATCAATCCGCTCGCGGAATTGACGCACAAGCGCCGCTTGTCGGCACTTGGGCCGGGCGGTTTGAGCCGCGACCGCGCGGGGTTTGAAGTTCGCGACGTGCATCCGTCGCATTATGGACGCATTTGCCCAATTGAAACGCCGGAAGGTCCGAACATCGGCTTGATTGCGTCGCTGGCAACATTTGCGCGCATCAATGAATTTGGCTTTCTCGAAACGCCGTATCGCAAAGTCAAGGACGGCCGCGTGACGGAAGACATTGAATTTCTCACCGCCGACCGCGAAGAGCAATACATCGTCGCGCAGGCGAACTCGCCGATCGACGGTCGCGGACATTTCACAACCGAGCGCGTCGTTTGCCGCGCGCGTGGTGAATTCGTGGACGTGGAGCCGGACAAGGTTCATTACATGGACATTTCGCCGAAGCAGTTGGTTTCGATCGCAGCGAGCTTGATTCCATTCCTTGAACACGACGACGCAAACCGCGCGTTGATGGGTTCGAACATGCAACGCCAGGCCGTTCCGCTGCTCGTCACGGAGGCGCCGCTCGTCGCCACCGGCCTCGAAGACCGCGTCGCCCGCGATTCGCGCGCCGTCGTTGTCGCCGAGGAAGGCGGCAAAGTCGCGTCCGTTACTGGCGATCAAATCGTCATCACCGAGGATGGAAAATTGCCGGAAACGAAAAAGAAAATTAAACACGATCCGGAGAAAGGCGTCTGGGTTTATCCGATTCGCAAATTCATGCGCTCGAATGCGGCGACGTGCATCAACCAGAAAATTCTCGTTCACAAAGGCGAACACGTGCGAAAATGGCAGGTCATCGCCGACGGTCCCTGCACGCAAAATGCCGAGCTTGCGCTTGGACGCAACGTACTCGTCGCGTTCATGCCGTGGAACGGCTACAACTTCGAGGACGCGATCCTCATCAGCGAGAAAATCGTGAAGGACGACATCTTCACCTCGATTCACATTGATGAATTTGAAGTGGCTGCGCGTGACACGAAGCTCGGGCCGGAGGAAATCACGCGCGACATTCCGAACCTTGGCGACGAGGCGCTCAAAAATCTCGGCACGGACGGCGTCATCCGCGTCGGCGCGGAAGTGAAGCCCGGCGACATTCTCGTCGGCAAAATCACCCCAAAATCGGAAACCGAGCTTGCCCCGGAAGAGCGTTTGCTCCGCGCCATCTTCGGTGAAAAAGCCGCCGACGTGAAGGACACCTCGCTCAAAGTTCCGTCGGGAACTTACGGCATCGTCATGGATGTGAAGGTTTCGTCGAAAAAAGAAGGTGAAAAGAGCAGCCGTTCCGCCGCGAGCGAGGAAAAACGCCACGCGAAGCAAATCGACGAGGAGCACAAGAAAAAAGTCGGCGAATTGCAGGACCAATTGACGGAAGCGTTGAGCAATATTTTACTTGGCGAAAAAATTCCGCTGGACGTGGTCAATTCCGAGACCGGCGAAATCATCATCCCGGCGAACCGCAAAATCACCAAGACGTTGTTGCGTAAGCTTGCGACGGTTTATGACCGCATTGAAATTGATCCGTCGCCGATCCGCAACAAAATCACGGAAATCATCGGCCAGTTCAAAAAGAAATTCGACGACATTCAGATGCAATACGACGAGGAAATGGAGCGCGCCGAAGCCGGCGAAGGCGTCGAAAGCGGGATTGTCAAATCGGTAAAAGTTTACATTGCGTCGAAACGCAAATTGTCCGTCGGCGACAAAATGGCCGGCCGCCACGGTAACAAAGGTGTCGTCGCCAAGATTGTTAAAGAAGAAGACATGCCGTATCTCGCGGACGGAACGCCGGTGGAAATCGTTTTGAATCCGCTGGGCGTGCCGTCGCGCATGAACGTCGGACAAGTTTTGGAAACGCATTTGGGCTGGGCGGCGAAATTGCTCGGCTTGAAATTCGCCACGCCGGTTTTTGACGGCATCAAGGAAAAAGAAATTCGTGGCTATCTGAAAGAGGCGAAATTGCCCGAGCACGCCAAGACGCATTTATTCGACGGTCGCACCGGCGAACAGTTCGACCAGGAAATTGTCGTCGGCTACATTTACATGATGAAGCTCGGCCATTTGGTTGCGGACAAGATTCACGCCCGCGCGGTCGGGCCGTATTCGCTCGTCACGCAACAGCCGCTCGGCGGCAAGGCGCAATATGGCGGCCAGCGCTTCGGCGAAATGGAAGTTTGGGCGATGGAAGCCTACGGCGCGGCTTACACGCTGCAGGAATTGCTCACCGTCAAATCCGACGACGTGCAAGGCCGCACGCGGATTTACGAAAGCATCGTCAAGGGCGACAACGCACTCGAAGCGGGTATTCCCGAATCGTTCAACGTGTTGGTGAAAGAAATGCAATCGCTCGGACTCGATGTGAAAGTCGGCTATTCAAATCCGGCGGAACATTCGCAAAATGGAAATGGCGAAGCGGTTACGGCTTTGACGAGTGTGTAAATTGAAAACTTTGAAGCATTCGAAAGAATTAACAACGCTCATCGCGAAAGCGAATGTGCATGTTCGAAGTTACGTTGCCGAATTGGAAAATGAAAATGCAAAGCTAGTAAAACGATTAGCTGAAATTGAAGCGAAATACGTTACAGCTCAAAATAAAATTGAAGTGTATCAAAGTGGCAAGAATCCTGAATCTGTAATTGAAATGACAGACCAAGAACTTATGCGCATAGCAAAAGGTAAAGCTGCTTGATTTATGAAAATTGAAGAGGAAATTCAAAAACTAGGTACGCTCAAAAATGTTGCAGCGGCAATAGTTGATTATGCTCAAGCGGGAGCAAGGTTGAGCAAAAGCGAATTTCATTGTTACAGTGGCGAATGGACTTTAGAACCGGACGATTGGATAAATCTAAAATTTGTTTATACGAATAAATATCGCATTCATGTTTCGTTGGGAGTGTATCCGACAACACTTGATTCAATAGAGCATTTGGAAATTAAGCCAGGTCGTTTGCCAAATTGGAGCAAAATTTCAATTGAAAATGTGTTTCAACTTCCAGAAGTAATGAATTGCCTTGAGACGGCTTATTACATTTCTGACAACGGATATCGCAGTAAAAATGGAAAACCAGAGCGTCCTGAAAAAATTCGTCAGGCATCTAACATATTTGTCGGATTTAAATCTTAAGAAACAGTTTGAAAAATTTTATATGACCAGCTCAAAAGAAAACGCCCGCGAATTGCTCGGACTGGACAAGGTCAATCAGGTGGACTACGTCGGCATCACTGTCGCGTCGCCTGACGCCATCCGGTCGTGGAGCAAAGGCGAAGTCAAAAATCCCGAGACCATCAATTACCGCACGTTCAAGCCGGAAAAAGGCGGCTTGTTCTGCGAACGCATTTTCGGCCCGGTCAAGGACTGGGAATGCTCCTGCGGAAAATACAAGCGCATCAAACATCGCGGCATCGTCTGCGACCGTTGCGGCGTCGAGGTGACGCTCGCGCGCGTGCGCCGCGAACGCATGGGCCACATTGAACTGGCTGTTCCCGTCCAGCACATCTGGTTTTTCAAGTGCATGCCGTCACGCATCGGCCTGGCACTGGACATGACGGCGCGGCACCTGGAGCGCGTGATTTATTACGAGGATTATCTCGTGATTGATCCGGGCAACACGGCGTTGAAGCAAAATCAATTGCTCAACGAAAATGAATATCGTGAGGCGAAGGAAACTTATGGTGCGGACGCGTTCGTCGCCAAAATGGGTGCTGAAGCCGTGCGCGACGCGCTGGCGAAAGTGGATTTGGCGAAGGGCGTGGATGAATTGCAGCAGGCGATGACGGAAACCAAAAGCAAACAAATCCGCAAAAAACTGGCGAAGCGGATTAAATTGCTGCAAGGCCTCGCGTCCTCCAAGAGCCGTCCGGAATGGATGATTCTCACGGTGCTGCCGGTGATTCCACCGGATTTGCGCCCGCTCGTGCCGCTCGAAGGCGGACGTTTTGCGACTTCCGACTTGAACGATTTATATCGCCGCGTCATCAACCGGAACAACCGTCTCAAGACGTTGCTCCAGCTCAAGACGCCGGAAGTCATCATCCGCAACGAGAAACGCATGTTGCAGGAAGCCGTGGACGCATTGTTCGACAACGGCCGTCACGGTCGTCCGGTCACCGGCGCGGGCAATCGCTCGCTGAAATCTTTGAGCGACATGCTCAAGGGCAAAGGCGGACGCTTCCGCCAGAATTTGCTTGGCAAACGCGTGGATTATTCCGGCCGCTCGGTCATCGTCATCGGCCCCGAATTGAAGCTCAACCAGTGCGGTCTGCCGAAGAAGATGGCGCTCGTTTTGTTCGAGCCGTTCATCATCCGCCGCTTGAAGGAACTCGGCTACGTTCACACTGTCCGCAGCGCGAAGAAAATGATCGAGCGCCAGACGAAGGAAGTCTGGGACGTGCTCGAAGAAGTGACGAAAGGTCATCCGGTTCTTTTGAATCGCGCGCCGACGTTGCACCGTTTGTCCGTCCAGGCGTTCGAGCCGCAGCTCATCGAAGGCGAGGCGATTCGTATTCATCCGCTGGTCTGCACTGCTTACAACGCGGACTTCGACGGCGACCAAATGGCCGTTCACGTTCCGCTCTCGGTCGAGGCGCAAATGGAAGCGCGGCTGTTGATGATGGCGACGAACAACATTTTCTCGCCATCATCCGGCAAGCCGATTATCACGCCGACACAGGACATCACGCTGGGCGTTTATTATTTGACCGCCGAGCCGCGCACGCCGATGCCCGCAGATGTGAAAACGCTGCCGCTTTTCGGCTCGAAGGAAGAAGCCATTTTTGCTTACAGCGACGGCGCACTGAAAACGCATGATCGCGTTCGACTGGCGAATCCTGATCTCGGCAAGCCGACTGTTTTCGGCAACGCGGACAAGAAAGTCATCGAGACGACTGTGGGCCGCGTGTTGTTCAGTGAAATTTGGCCGACGGAATTGGGTTTCCCCAACAAGTCGGTCAAGAAGTCCGAACTCGGCGACATGATTTGGAAGTGCTATAAATTTGCCGGCCACGAAAAAACCGTCGTCATGCTCGACAAACTCAAAGAGCTTGGTTTCCGGGAAGCGACGAAATCCGGCGTGTCCATTGGCATTGACGACATGATTGTGCCGAAGGAGCGCGACGAGCAGATTGACGCCGCGCAGAAACAAATCAAGGAAGTCGAGAAGCAGTATCGCAAGGGTGTGATTACGCCCGGCGAACGCTACAACAAAATCGTGGACATCTGGACGCATTGCACCGACCAGATTGCCGGCGTTATGTTCAAGACGCTCGAACAAAATCAGGGCAAGAAGGAATATAATCCGGTTTGGTTGATGGTGGATTCCGGTGCGCGCGGCAACAAGCAGCAGGTGCGCCAGCTCGCCGGTTTGCGCGGCCTCATGGCCAAGCCGAGCGGCGACATCATTGAAAAACCGATTCTCGCCAACTTCCGCGAAGGTTTGTCCGTGCTGGAATATTTCATTTCCACGCACGGCGCGCGCAAGGGTTTGGCCGACACGGCGCTCAAGACCGCCGACTCCGGTTACATGACGCGCAAGCTCGTGGATGTTTCGCAGGACGTCATCGTTCAGGAAGACGATTGCGGCACGACGAACGGCATTTGGGTCAGCGCGGTTTACGAAGGCGAAGACGAAGTTGTGAAACTCGGCGACCGTTTGATCGGCCGTTTCGCCTGCGACGACATTGTCAACCCGGCGAACCCGAAGGAGTTTCTGATCCACGCGAACGAGGAAATTGACGAAACGAAAGCGAAGGCGATTGAGGCGACGGGCATTGACCGCGTGCGCATTCGCTCGGTGCTTACTTGCGAAAGCAAGCACGGCATTTGCGTCCATTGCTACGGGCGCAATCTCGCGACCGGCGGACTGGTCAAGCTCGGCGAGGCCGTCGGCATCATTGCCGCGCAATCCATCGGCGAGCCGGGCACGCAATTGACGATGCGCACGTTCCACATCGGCGGCACGGCGGCGCAGGTGTTCAAGATTCCGCAAATCAAGGCCAAGCACGATGGCGTCATCCGCTACAACGAACTGCGCGTGGTCGAATTGGAGGACGGCAACAACATCGTGTTGAACAAAAACGGCACGGTTTTAATCCTTGGCGACGACGGGCGCGAACTGGAAACGCACACCATCGTCATTGGCGCGGTCATTTCCTTCAAGGACGGCGCGAAAGTGAAAAAGGGCGACACCTTTGTCCAGTGGGATCCGTATAACGTGCCGATTCTGTGCGAAAAAGCCGGCAAGATAAAATTCCACGACATCATCGAGGGCGTAACGATGAAGCAGGAAATGGACGAGACGACCAGCCAGGAAGCCATGGTCGTTATCGAACACAAGGAGGATTTGCACCCGCAAATCACCGTCAACGACGACGCCGGCGAGGTGGTGGCCAGCTATCCAATTCCCTCCGGCGCGCACATCGTCGTCAGTGAAGGCGACAAGATTGTCGCCGGCACGTTGCTTGCCAAATCGCCGCGCAAAATGTCCAAGACCAAGGACATCACCGGCGGTCTGCCGCGGGTGGCGGAATTGTTCGAGGCGCGCCGGCCCAAGGACGCTTCGGAGATTTCCAAGATTGACGGCGTTGTGGATTTCGGGCCGAGCGTTCGCGGCAAACGCTGCATTCTCATCACCGATCCGCAGACAAAATTGCAGGAGGAACATCTCATTCCCATTGGCAAGCACGTCATCGTCTTTAAGGGTGACATGGTGAAGAAAGGCCAGCAATTGACCGAAGGCCCGATGGATCCGCACGAAATTCTCGAGGTCTGCGGCCCGCAGGAACTGCAGGAGCACCTCGTCGGCGAAGTCCAGGAAGTTTATCGTCTGCAAGGCGTGACCATCAACGACAAGCACATCGAAATCATTGTCCGCCAGATGCTGCGCAAAGTCCGCATCACCGAGCCGGGCGACACGACGTTCCTTTGGGGCGAGCAGATTGACAAGCTGGAATTCGAAGCCGAGAACGAGCGCGTTGAAAAAATGGGCGGCAAGCCGGCGGAAGCCTCGCCTGTGCTGCTGGGCATAACCAAGGCGTCGCTCGAAACCGACAGCTTCCTGAGCGCCGCGTCCTTCCAGGACACGACCCGGGTGCTCACCGAAGCCGCGACCCGTTCCAAGGTGGACTCGCTGCGCGGGTTCAAGGAAAACGTCATCATGGGCCACATCATTCCGGCAGGCACGGGCTTTGACCATCACCGCAGGGTGCATCTCAAGCCGCTCGTGGAAATCCCTGACGAGCCGGAAGCGGAAGAGCTGGCGGAAGCCGCCCCGGTGGAAAATCCCCTGCTTGCGTAAGCAAAAATGGACTCAAAAATTCATTGCAACACGGAGTGCGTCTGTTATATTCGGCACTCTATTTTTTAAGATAAAATGCCGACAATCAACCAACTCGTTCGCAAAGGCCGGCGCAAAGTGCAGTATAAATCCAAGTCGCCCGCCTTGGAAAATTCGCCGTTTCGCCGCGGCGTGTGCATTCAGGTCATGACGCGCACGCCCAAAAAGCCGAACTCGGCGATGCGCAAGGTCGCCAAGGTTCGCCTCACGAACGGTTACGAAATCATCGCCTACATTCCCGACGAAGGCCATAACTTGCAGGAACACTCCATCGTGCTCGTGCGCGGCGGCCGCGTGAAGGATTTGCCCGGTGTGCGGTATCACATCGTGCGCGGCACGCTCGATGCCGCGGGCGTGGAGAAGCGCCGCGTCAGCCGCTCCAAATACGGCGTCAAGCGCCCGAAGGCAGGCGCGAAACCCGCGGCAGCCGCCGCCCCGGCGGCAGGCTGATGCACGATTCAACCCCTTAACGATTCAACGAACTCATGTCCCGCAGACGACAAGCAACCAAACGGCCAACCGTCAAAGACGGAAAATTTCACAGCCCGCTCGTGACGCGGCTGGTCAACACCGTGATGATATGCGGCAAGAAAAGCACCGCGCAACGCATCGTCTATGGCGCGTTCGACACCATTTCGGAAAAGAATCCGGCGAGCAATCCAATTGAGATTTTGCAGCGCGCCGTGGACAACGCCAAGCCGCGCATTGAAACGAAGGCCCGCCGCGTCGGCGGCGCGACCTATCAGGTGCCGCTGGAAATTCCCGCCGACCGCCAGAACGCGCTGGCGTTGCGCTGGATTGTGGATTTTGCCGACGCGCGCAAGGGCATTGCCATGCGCGACGCGCTGGCCTCGGAAATTCTTGAGGCATATCAGGGGCAGGGGAACGCGATTCGCAAACGCGACGAAGTTCACAAAATGGCGCAGGCGAACAAGGCATTTGCACATTTCCGCTGGTAGTGTATTATAAATCCCTGAAACGCCCCGAGCGTGAAGTCGGGGCGTTTTTAGTCTCTTAAACGAAAGAAAAAATGAGCGCAGTCCTGGAAAAAGAAAAAGTGAACGCGGTCAATTCGCCCAAGCGTGAATACACGCTGGAGCGCACTCGCAACATCGGCATCGCCGCGCACATTGACGCGGGCAAAACGACCACGACCGAGCGCATTCTCTTTTACACCGGCCTCATCCACAAAATCGGCGACGTGGACGACGGCAACACTGTCACCGACTGGATGGAGCAGGAGCGCGAACGCGGCATCACCATCACGTCCGCCGCAGTGACGTGTTTCTGGACGCAAAAGGCGACCAAGCCCGGCGAAGATGGAATTTACAAGGCGTTCAGGGACGTTCCCCATCGCATCAACATCATTGACACGCCCGGCCACGTGGATTTCACGGCGGAAGTGGAGCGTTCGATGCGCGTGCTCGACGGCGCGGTCGCGGTGTTCTGCGGCGTCGCCGGCGTGCAGCCGCAATCCGAGACCGTCTGGCGCCAGGCGACCAAATACAAGGTGCCGCGCATCGCGTTCGTCAACAAGATGGACCGCACGGGCGCGAATTTTGAGAATGCGCTCAATGACATGCGCAAGAAGCTCAACGCGTATGCGTATCCTGTTTTCCTGCCCATCGGCGCCGGTCCGACGGAAGCCGAAGGCAAATCCGTTACCACCGGCTTTGAGGGCGTGATTGACGTGGTCAACCAGAAAGCGGTGCTCTGGGGACCCGGCGAAGCCAATGAAGGTTTGAATTACGAGGTCAAAGACATTCCCGCCGAACATCAGGCGCGCGCCAGGGCCGCGCTCGCGGAATTGATTGACGCGGTTTCCAACAAGGACGACGCGATTGCGGAACTGGTTCTCGAAGAAAAGCCGGTTGACGCGGCGACGTTGAAGGCGGCGATCCGCCGGCTCACCTGCAAGATTGAACTGGTTCCGGTCCTTTGCGGCTCGGCGTTCAAGAAAAAAGGCGTTCAGGTTTTGATTGACGCCGTTGTGGATTATTTGCCGGGGCCGCTGGATGTTCCGCCGGCGGAAGGCCACGAGCCGGGCACGGAAAACAAAGTCATCGTAGAAACGGGCGACAGCAACAAGTTTTGCTCGCTCGCGTTCAAACTTTGGACCGACCCCTACGCGGGCAAGCTGGTGTTCTTCCGCGTTTATTCCGGCCATCTCAAAAAGGGCGACAACATTTACAATCCGCGCACGCGCAAACGCGAGCGCGTCAGCCGCCTCATGGTCATTCAAGGCAGCGAGCGCAAGGACATTGACGCGGTTTATTCCGGTGACATCGCCGCGCTCGTCGGCCTGCGCAACATCACGACGGGCGACACGCTTTGCGATGAAGATTTCGACGTAACGCTCGAACCGCCAACGTTTCCTGAACCCGTCATCTCGATGGCCGTCGAGCCGAAGACGAAGCAGGACCGCGACAAAATGTCCGAGGGCCTGCAACGGCTCGCCGAGGAAGACCCGACGTTCCGCTGTTTCACGAACGAGGAAACCAGCCAGCTTATCATCGCCGGCATGGGCGAGTTGCATTTGGAAATCATCATTGACCGCTTGAAGCGCGAATTCAAAGTGGACGCCAGCACCGGCGCGCCGCAAATCGCGTATCGTGAAACAATCACGAAACCGGCGGACGGCGAAGGAAAATTCATCCGCCAGTCCGGCGGTCGCGGCCAATATGGCCACGCCTGCGTCAAAGTTCAGCCGAACGAAAAAGGCAAGGGCGTTGAGGTTGAAAACGAGATTGTCGGCGGTGCCATTCCGAAGGAATACATTCCGGCGGTCATTGATGGCATCGAAGAAGCCATCAAAGGCGGCGTGTATGCGGGCTATCAGGTCATTGATATCAAAGTGCAGGTCGTGGACGGAACATTTCACGAAGTGGACTCGAACGAACTCGCGTTCAAGATGGCGGGCATCTTTGCGCTCAAGGACGCCTTCAAAAAGGCGAACCCGATTTTGCTCGAGCCGATCATGAAAGTCGAAGTCACGACGCCCAGCGATTATCAGGGCGACATTGTCGGCGACATCAGCCGGCGGCGCGGCACGATTCAAAACATCGAATCGAAGTCCGGCCAGGTCATTGTGAACGCCAACGTTCCGCTGGCCGAAATGTTCGGTTACGCGACGGCCATCCGCTCGTTGTCCAAGGGCCGCGCATCATATTCGATGGAACCGCTGACGTTCGAGCAGGTGCCGAACAGCGTGCTGAGCACGATTCTGGACGCGGCGGCGAAGAGGCCGGCGGCGCGGACGTAAAGGCCGGAGCAGGAAGTCCGGAGGCGGAACGAGGAAAATAAAAATTCGGAATCGGGAGGCAGGCGAATCGCCGGCTTCCCGATTTCAGCTTTCAGTTGTTAGCATTTCAGCTTTTTCCTTCCACCTTCAATGCCCATCCCTCAACCGGCCCGTGACCAGCCCGGCCAGCAACCTGTCAGCTACCTGACTCGAAGCGAAGCGGAAGCTACCCGGCTCGGCAATGATGAGGAAGATTCGGTGATGCGGCAGGTGGCTACGGAAGAATATCGCCAGGCGGTGCTCAAGGCCGCGCGCCAAAATATCGAGGTGTCGCTGTGCTGGCATACGCTGGCCGTATGGACGGAAGAGGGCAAGGAACGTATCGGTTACTTTGCCCGCGCACCGGAATGTTGCCGGGCGGAAGTGAAGGCGGAACCCCCGAAGACCTTTAAGCAAATCTGGACGTTTGTCCACATGCAGACTGATTGCCTGTTTGAGATCGGGCGCGTGCATTTTCACGAGGGCGCACCGGAGGCGGCGCGGCGGTTCTTTGACGAAGCCCTGCCGCTGGCCCGGAAATGCGATGCGTTGCAGGCCAAAACCGGGGTGACGGATGACCTGCTCGAAGGCCGGATCATGGCGCTACAACTGCAATTGCCGGACGAGTGCGAACCGTGAGCACTGCTGAATCCGTGTTTATCTGCGCCCAGCCGCGGTTAAAAAACGGGCGGGATTCTTCCGGACAGCATGGATGGTTTGGACGCAGGCATTAAACCATGGAACCTCCAAAACTTGTTCCGCTGACTGCGGTTGTTGAAAATCGAAAATCTCAATTCGGATCGCCCTTGTCGGTCGTAATCAGGCGGCGCAGGCTTTCGTTGACATAAAAACTCCAGCCGCGCAAACAGTCCTGATAACATTCGCACGCGGGAACCAGCCCCACATGCGTGAAGCGCAGTTCCGTCTGGCTGCCCTTCCGGCTGATTTCAAAGATGATGTCCGTGCCATTCCATTCGGTCTTGTCCTTCACAAAATTGAGGCGGCTGTCGGTAACGTGCCACACCACTTTTTTGTTCGGCACGAATTCGGTGATTTTCTGGGTGGAGATGTGGAGGTCCTTGAAGCGATACCTGAACTCCGCGCCTGATTTGTCGCTGCGGCCTTCGATGTCCGCCCACCAGCCGCCGACGTTGTTGACGGCGTTGAAAACCTCCGCCGGCGATTGGTCCACGGTAAAAGTGATGGTCAAATTTTCATTTTTCATACTTCGTTTGGTTGATGTTTTATGTCGCATACATGGTTATGACGAACGGGCGGGCGGGTTCAGGACATGGATTTATTCTTTTTTGGAATGATGCCATTGGCGGAGGGCGGCAAAAGCTGACAAACTGAAATGCTGAAAAAAATCGGGGAGCAGAAACCAGAAATTCGTGTAATTCGTGCCGTTCGCGGTTAAAATGCAAACACTGAAATGAAAATCCGGCACGCCTCCAAAGGAGAACCATGAATGAGCATGTTCATCCGGTTCTTGTCCGCCTGAGCAAAAAAATGGCCAGACGAATTCTGAACAGCATTTTGCTGTTTATCATGCTGGTTGCCGGAAATGTCCTGGCTGATAATTCGAGGATTTCGTATCCGCCGGTGCCCGATTGGGTGCGTCAGGTCAATTGGACGGCCGAAACCAACTGGTCGCTCAACCCAAATTCGGGCGGGATACGCTGGCTGCTTTATGAATCACAGGAGCGCCCGAAGCAAGCCGAGGAGTTTGTCCGTTGTGTCAAGTTGATGGAGAATGACAACGGGGTGCAAGATTCCGGCAGCCTGCAGATTGATTTTAACCCGGCGTTTCAGGAGCTTTGGCTGCATCGCGTGGTCATTCACCGTGATGGAAAGACCATCAACTGTCTGGATCCATCAAAGGTGCGAATCATCCAGCCGGAGCCGGATTTGAATGGTGACGTGCTCACGGGCGATGAAACGGCGGTATTGTTCGTGGAAGGTTTGCAGGTGGGTGATGCGTTGGAATATGCCTACACCATTCGCGGAGCGAATCCCGTTCTCGGAGGCCATTTTTCCAATTGTTTTATAATCCAGTCCGACAGCCCAGTGGAACGCGAATTATACCGCGTGGTCTGGGACGACAAGAAGCCGCTGTATCAACGGCTTTACCTGACCGACGCGCAGCCGGTTGTCTGGCCGTGGAACGATGGCGTGGAATATGACTGGAATTTTACCAATCTGCCGGCCATTCCCGATGAAGACGACCAGCCGGCAAGCTACGAGCCTTATCCTTACGTGGAATTGAGCGATTTTCCCGACTGGAGCAGCGTGGTGAACTGGGCGTTGCCGCTCTACCAAACCGGGCCGACAAATCCGACGCCGGAAATGCAGGAGCTTATCGCCGGCTGGGAAAAATCAGCCGGGGCGGATGAGGAAAAAGCCCGGCGCGCGCTTGAATTTGTGCAGGATGACGTGCGCTATACGGGAATTGAGCTTGGGCCTGATTCCTACCGGCCGGCCGACCCGGTGGAAACGTTTCAAAAACGCTACGGCGATTGCAAGGGCAAGACGGTCCTGCTGCATTATCTCTTGCAGCAGATGAACATCGAATCTTATCCGGCGCTCGTGAACAGTTCGGTGGATGAAGCGGTGACCAACCATCTGCCTTCCCCGTTTGCGTTCAACCACGTGATCCTGGTGATAAATCTCGATGGGAAACCGGTGTGGGTGGATCCGACTTATTCACAGCAGGGCGGCCTGCTTTGGGACCGCTACCTGCCGCCTTACGGCAAGGCGCTGGTGATTCGCCCGGGCAACAATGCCCTGGAAGATATTCCGCCCAGCCCGCCGCAGGATGCCCGGCAGCAGAAGGTCACGTCAACGTTTGTCATCCAGAACTACCATTCGCCCGTGGCCTTCACGGTCCAGACCGAATATCGCGGCGCGAGCGCCGACGACATGCGCGAGGACCTTTCGAGCACCGGCCCCGGCGACCTCGCCAAAAATTATTTGAATTATTATGCGCGGCTTTATCCGGGCATTGCCAGCGTTGCCCCGCTGAAAATTGCCGACAACCGGCAGGCCGACATCCTCACGGTTGTGGAATCGTATACAATTACAAACATCTGGACACGCGATGCGGCTGATAAACTCTGGAAGGCCGACTTCTACGCGGACGATCTTTCCGAGGCGCTGACGGATCCGGACTCGCGTTTCCGAAAAACGCCCCTGGCCTTGAGCTACCCGCTGCGGCGACAACAGGAAATCATCGTGCATCTGCCCGATACGGGATGGAAGATACCCGACCTGACAACAAACATCGAACATGAGGCGTTTTCATTCAATTATCATCGCCAGCTCCGCGGCTCGGTCGTCACTTACGATTACGAATGCCGCACCAAACTGGCGACGGTGCCGGTGGAACTTGTCCCCAGTTATCTGAACGAACATGATCAGATGGAAGATCTGCTTTCGGACACGCTTCAGCGCAGCGACGCTCCACAAGCCGCCGGCATCAACTGGCTCATGGTCGTCATTGCAATTTTCGGTACCGGCGCCATGGCGGCGGCCTGCCTTTGGTATTGGCGGCGCACGATTGCCCGGTCAGGGAGCTGTCCGCCGGTATTGCCATCGGTTGAAGGTCATCAACTTCAAGGATTGGGGGGCTGGCTGATTCTGATTGCCATCGGGTTGTGCGTTTCGCCATTCATCCGCATCCTTACCATCAGCCAAAATTGGGAGGGATATTTTTCCAACCAGGTCTGGCAGACCGTCGCCATGCCGCAGGGGGAAAGTTATGATCCGCTTTATGGACCCTTGCTGATTTTCGAACTCCTCGGCAACATATTCATGTTTGGCTTGAATCTGCTGTTACTCTGCCTTTTTTTCTCAAAGCGCCGGCCGTTCCCGAAGCTCTTCATCGCTTTGATATTTGGCCAGGCCACTTTTCTGATTCTGGATGATGTTGGCTGCGCGTTGATTCCCTCGCTCCACTCCGATGCCACGGTCAGGGACCATACCGACGCAATTCGCGCCACAATCTATGCCATCGTCTGGACGCTCTATATCGTGAGATCCCGCCGCGTCAAAGCGACTTTTATACGATAGACAAAGAGCGGGAAAGGCGGAGGGCGGAAGCTAAAATAAATAACAGAAAGTAGAAACTTGGAAGACAAAAGCTGACAAACTGACGCGAGCGCCGCATGAGTCCGTAGCCGCCAAACCTTTTAAGTTGACGCTCGGCATCAATCCGCGTAAGCAATCAGGTAGTCAGTTCAACCATGAAAGCGCATTCATTCTTCAGTCTGGTTGCTTGTTCCCCAATGCTCCGCCTTGTCGCCGTTGCGCTGATTATACTGGCATGGAGCGGTCTCGCCTTTTGCGGCGAGATTCACGACGCGATCCAAAGTGGTAGCTTGGAAAAGGTCAAGGCACTGCTCGAAGCCAATCCCGATCTGGTGAACGACCGATCTTACACGGACGGCATGACGCCATTATATTTGGCGGCGCGAAACGGGAACATAAATATAACAGAACTGCTGTTGGCCAACAAGGCCGATGTCAATGCAACGAATAAATATGGCTGGACGCCTTTGCAAGGGGCGGCGCAGGGTGCCCATAAGGACGTGGTGGAATTGTTGCTGGCCCGTGGGGCCAATGTGGATGCCAAGGATATGTCCGGTAAGACGCCTTTGTCCGGAGCGGCGGAGAACGGCCAAAATGAAGTGGTGAAATTGCTGCTGGCAAGCAACGCCGATGTCAATGCCACGGACGTGTACGGCTGGACGCCTTTGTCCTATGCTGCGCTAAACGAGAAAAAGGAGACGGTGAAATTGCTGCTGGCACACGGAGCCATTTGTAACAATTTATTTGCAGCGGCCATAAGCGGCGACGCAGAAAAAGCCAGGGCATTAAATATGACTTGGTCACCAAACAAATGGTCAAAGTTAGAACTGATCCTCAAACTCTCACTAATAAGACATTAAATGTCAAACGCGATAATCCCACTGCGACTTTGTTGCCCAACGGCAAGGTGTTGGTAGCTGGCGGAACCGGCGAAGAACATGAGATTCTTTCCACCGCCGAATTATACGATCCAGCAACTGGAATGTGGACCATGACCGGATCAATGGGGACGCCGTGCTGGAATCAAAAGGCAATTTTGCTGCCTAGTGGCAAAGTTTTGGTTTTGGGTGGGGGATTAGGTGGCGTAGTTCGTAATTCAGCGGAATTGTATGACCCAGCTACGGGAACATGGAGTCCAACAGGTGTATTGAGTATACCACGCTCTGAAGGCTACACTGCAACTTTGTTGTCCAACGGGAAAGTATTGGTTTTGGGAAGCTATTACGGATTCAGCGATACGCCCTCAACCGATGAATTAGGACAGACGTATTATAAAGCTCTTTATACATTGCCCACTGAAGTATACGATCCAGCCACTGGAAATTGGGCAATTTCCGGTGATTTGAATATCGGACGTTTCGACCAAACGGCAACATTGTTACCAGATGGAAAAGTTTTGGTTGCAAGCGGAGGCGGAAGTGGAGGGAAGGCCTTTTCAAAGGCCGAACTATACGACCCTGTTACTGAAAAATGGGAATTCACGAGCGATTTGAAAACCGGGAGGCGGTTACATACTGCAACCTTATTACCCAATCACAAGGTGCTGATCGTGGGTGGCGTGAACACAAACTTGGATAATCTTACAAGTGCGGAACTGTTCGATACAGTTACTCACCAATGGACATCAACCGATTCGTTAAATGTTGCCCGTGCTTATCACACCGCCATCTTGCTGAATAATGGCAAAGTGTTGGTTGTCGGAGGAGGAGATTGGAAAAGTGCGGAATTATATGACCCAGCCACAGGGGTCTGGACGATGACTGGCAGCCTGAACGAGGCTCGCACTGGATATGCAGCAACTTTATTGCAAAATGGCAAAGTGCTGGTTGTGGGAGGCGCCGACAAGAACCACAAACCGCTGTCTAGCACGGAATTGTATGACCCAACAACTGGAATTTGGACAGAGACCAAACCCTGACCACCTGCCGCGACTGGTTGAGCGCGGGAATCGCTCCCGTCCTCTGATTTCTTACCTCCGGCCTATGACTTCCGGCTTCCGGCTGCTGACTTTTTTCTTTCCTTTGCTTTCTTTCGAGGCGAAACATCCGCATCATCCGCGGTGGAAAAAGCAAAAGCGGTCAGGCGGAAATCGTTGAAGGTTTTGAGGGGTGAATATCAGAAAATAAAATACTTTGAGTTACCAAATCCTAAATCGTTCGGCGGCGACGTGATCAGCATCGCGGCGCAGGACGACTTTGCGGTGACGGGCGTGACGGTGGCCATCGAGGACAACACGCACACGGCGGTGGAGCAGGGGGCGGCCACGTTTGACGCGGCCAGCGGGTCATGGAAATACATGGCCACGGTGGATGCGTCGGCCAAATCAGGGCTGTCGGTGACAGCCACGGCGTCGGATCGTCCGGGCAACACCGTGACGTTGTCGGCGACGAAGTAAGGGCAAAGGCAAGTTGAGGGTTGAGCGCGGGCAAACAGGGACGCGGCTGCAGACGCGCCCCTGTTTGCGGCGACGGGAACCGGGTGGCGGTGACAACCAAAATTTCCAAAAATTTTTGTTGCACGGACGCGTTTAATTGTTAAACTCCGCGTCCGCTTTTGAAATTGAAGCGGTTGATTTATTAAACATTAACAGACAATTGTTCTTTGTATGGCTGCACAACGCATCAGAATTCGACTGAAGGCTTATGACCACCGTGTCATAGACCAGTCCGCGCGTGAAATCGCGGACACCGTCAAACGCACCGGCGCGCGCGTCGCCGGGCCCATCCCGCTGCCGATCCGCATCGAGCGCTTCACCGTCCAGCGCTCGCCACACGCGGACAAGAAATCGCAGGAGACTTTCGAGCAACGCACTCACAAGCGGCTGATTGACATCATCGAGCCGACGGCCAAGACGGTGGACGAGTTGAAAAAACTCAATCTGCCCGCCGGCGTGGACATCACCATCAAGATTTAATTGTTATGCCTCTCGGACTTTTAGGAAAAAAACTCGGACACGCGCGCGTATATGATGCGCACGGCGTCATCACGCCGGTCACGGTCGTGCTGGCCGGGCCGAACCGCGTGTTGCAGGTGAAAACACAAGCGGGCAAGGACGGTTACAATGCCGTGCAGCTCGGCTTTGACGACCAAAAGGAGCAGCGCGTGACCAAACCGCTGCTCGGGCACATCAAGAAACACAACGGCGCGGCGGTGAAACGCATCAAGGAATTTCGGAATTTCTCGAAGGAAGTAAAAGCGGGCGATGTGGTCGGACCGGCGCTGTTTGCGGCCGGCGATTTCATTGACGCGATTGGCGTGACGAAAGGCCGTGGCTTTGAAGGCGTGGTGAAGCGCCATAAATTTGCCGGCGGCGATTCGACGCACGGCGCGAAAGGCTGGCATCGGCGCAGCGGCGCGATTGGCCAGCGCCTTTTTCCCGGCACGGTGCAGCGCGGATTGAAAATGCCCGGTCACACGGGTCAAATTCAACGCACGACGCAGAACCTGGAAGTGATTCAAGTGCGCGAGGCGGACAATTTGCTTTTGATCAGGGGCTCAATGCCCGGCGCGGAAGGCGATTATGTCGTCATCCGCGAATCGAAGAAGCGTCCGAAGGGCTGGAAACCGCCGGTGAGCCAGGCGCCGATGAAGAAGAAGGCCGCCGCCGAAAAGAAAGCCGAGGCCAAACCCGCCGCCAAGAAATAATTTAGGCCATGAAAATTGCGATTAAAAATCTTGAAGGAAAGGAGCAGGGCGAACTGGAAGTGAAGTTCCCGCTAATCGAGGACGGCTGCGGCACGCAGGCCGTGCACGATGTGGTGGTCGCGTATAACGCGGCGCAGCGCAGCGGAACGGCTTCCACGAAAAACGCCGGCGAGGTCGCGGGCACAAACAAGAAGCCGTGGCGGCAAAAGGGCACGGGCCGCGCGCGCGCCGGGTCGTTTCAATCGCCGTTGTGGGTCGGCGGCGGCGTGACGTTCGGGCCGAGGCCGCGGGATTTCAGCAAGAAAGTTTCCAAGAAAACGAAACAGCTCGCGTTGCGCAAGGCGTTGAGCGAGCGGCTCAAGGCCGGCGACGTGCTGGTGGTGGACGATCTGAAACTGGAGTCGCCGAAGACGAAGGAATTTGCCGGCTTGATTTCCAAGCTCGAATTGAAGGGCACGATGCTGATCGTTTCCGCCGGTATTGACAAAAACCTGACACTGGCGTCGCGCAACCTTGAAAAGGTGACATTGACGACGAGCGATTCGCTGAACACCTACGATGTGTTGCGGCCGGACAAGCTGCTTTTCACAAAGGGCGCCTTTGAAAAAGTTTCCAACCGATTGACCAAGGAATAAAATGAACGCTTTTGAAGTCATCAAGACCGTCCGCCTGACGGAGAAGGGCACGCGGCAGGGCGAGAAATTCAACCAATACACCGTGGTGGCCGACCGCCGCGCGAACAAGACGGACATCCGGCAGGCGGTGCAGGAGCTTTTCAAGGTCAAGGTCACGAAGGTCAACACGCTGAACGTGCGCGGCAAATTCCGCCGCCAGCGCACGACGCAGGCCGGCCAGGCGCCGAGCTGGAAGAAGGCGATTGTCACGTTGAAGGACGGCGACAAGATTATTTTGACCTAGGCGGAATTTGAAACCACGATTGGCGCGGAAATGTTTCCGCGTCGTTTTTGTTTCAGACCGGCGGCGCTGAATTAAACTTGAGGGAAACGGGCGGATTTGTTTTATTCCATCGAATTACAGGTGATTTAACACTATGCACAAGCTGGTTTCATCCGCATTTCTCGCGCTCCTGGTCGGAACTTTGACCCCGGCGGCTTTTGGCGACACCAATTCCGCGGCATTCCTCACGTCAGGCTGGACGCCGGACAAATTGGATTTCAAAATTCAAGTTCCTTACGACCAGAGCGAGAGCAACCGCTATTCATTTACGGACGGAGTTTATCATTTGTGGGTTTTCAACCTGGACAAGCCTTTTGCCGCCGGCAACACGACGCTGCCGCGCAGCGAAATGCGTTTCATGCCGGATTATGCCAGCGGCCAGCATCAGTTTGAGGCCGACATGATGGTTCCCGTCGGCACGGACAACGTCACCATCATGCAAATCCACACCGGGAACGCCGACTCGCGCAAATACGGTCCGGTCGCGCTCATGTTGCAGGTCCATCACGGCGGCAGCCTTTATCAAGGCAACCGGACTTTGGTGTTTCCCGACATTTACGGCAAATGGTTTCACTTGAATGTCGTGCATGATGTGGCCGCGCGGACGATTAAAGTTTACATCAACAACAAACTGGCGGGCACATTCAGGGATCCCGGCGCGCCCGATTATTATTTCAAGTGCGGTGTCTATACCTGCCGCGGCGGCAGCCGGGAGATGCAGGACTTCATCAAAAACGTCAAGCTTTGGAATAAGCCGTGACCGGCCGAAGCGATGAACCTGAAACGTTACTTCGCCATTTACGCGGTGCTGTGGAAAAATTCCGTCGCCCGCGAAATGTCATTCAAGGGTAATTTTATTCTGTGGATCATCGTCGAACTGCTTTGGTTCGGACTGCAACTGGCTTTTGTTTCCGTCATTTATTCGCAAACGAGTTCCATCGGCTCGTGGACGGAATGGCAGATGGTTCTGCTCGTCGGCGCGAGCAATTTCATCCAGCAAGTTTATCAGGCGTTTTTCCTCGTGAATTGCACGAACCTTTCGGAACTCGTCCGCACGGGCAAAATGGATTTTATCCTCGCGCTGCCCGTCAACACGCGGTTCATCGTCTCGACGCGACAGGTGGACTTGGGCGCATTCGTCAATGCGCTGTTCGCCGTGTGCGTGATGATTTATGCGGCGGTCAAATTAAGCCTGCATCCGACATTCGGACAATTCTTCGGCTTCACGGCGCTGTGCGTCGTGGGAATTTTTATTCATTACTCGCTGATGTTTATGCTGGCCTCGATTTCCTTCTGGACCGTGCGCGCGCAGGGGATTGTCTATGGCTACTACAATCTCTTCAACATCGCGCGGATGCCTGACGAAATTTTCCATGGCGTATTCAAGGCCATGTTCACGTTCGCGCTGCCGATTTTGCTGGTTTCGAACGTGCCGACGCGCGTGCTCGCGGACAAATTGACCTCACCGGGTTGGTGGCTGCTGCTGCTCAGTTTGGGAATTGTCTGGGCGGTAATTTCAGAATGGTTCTGGCGTTTTTCGCTGAACCGCTACACCAGCGCAAGCACTTAAAGCGCATTTACAAGCTTGATTTTTTACCATCCGCCATTAAACATTTGCTTACATTTTCCATGAAAAAAATTCTCGTTGTCACCCTGTTCGGCGCATTGCCATTTTTGCTCATTGTGAGCGGCGGTTGCGCGACTCACGCACAGGACAAAAATAAGGAGTCGCTCGCGCCAATTTCCGTGCTGCCGGATGATTCGGGCGGCATTTCGGACGCGGAAATCCTCAATGTCGTCGAACGCGTGGCGCGGCACCAGATTCATCCGCTTGCCGACGGCGATTATCCGGCGGTCACAAATCTTGATCAGGCGAAGGCGGCCAGGGCGCCGGAAGGCCTGATATGGAATTATCCCTGGGGCGTGGACCTTTTTGGCATGGAACGTTCCGTTGACGTGACGGGCGACCAGGCCGTGGACAATTTTGTCGTCGAGCACAATTTAATTTGCGGGCGTTATTACCGGTGGCTGGCGGGGTTGGAGCAGCAATTCGGCCGGGAAGGCGTCGCCTTTGCCCGCACCAGCAAAATTAAAGGGCTGATCGGCCTCGGCAACCTCGACAGTTGCGGCGCAATGGGAAATGAAATTCTTGAAAGCATGATCCGTCATCCCGACCAAGTGACGCCGGGCGAAAAAGAAATGGTCGCGCGCATCGCCGACTGGGTGGTGAACAAGCAGGACCGGATGCCCGACGGCACGTTGTGGCGTTCCCATGAGATGGGCGGCACTGTCTGGCCGGACGACCTTTACATGGGCGGCGTGTTTCTCGTCCGTTGGGGTGTCTACAATCACGACCAAAGGTTCATTGACGACGCGGCCAGCAACATCATTCATCAGGCCGCGCTCGAAGAGGATTCGGACGGCCTCTGGTTTCACGGTTATTTTGTCGGCGAGAAGCAGCACGCGCCGTTCAAATGGGGCCGCGGCAACGGCTGGGTGACTGTCACGCTCGTGGAAACGCTTTCGGCCATGCCGGAAAATGATCCGCTCCGCCCGCAACTGCTCGACATTTTGCGCAAACAAATTGGCGGTCTGAAAAAAGTGCAGGCGCCCGACGGCATGTGGCGCCAGGTTTTGGACAAGCCGCAATTGTGGGAAGAGACAAGTTGCACGGGGATGTTTGCCTACGGCATCGCGTGCGCGGTGAACCATGGCTGGATTGATCCGACGAACATGGTGGTGGCGCGCCGGGCGTTCGCGGGCATTGCGAAAAAAGTGACGGCGGATGGTGTTGTCAAAGGGACTTGCGAGGGCACGAACATCGGCCGGACTTTGGATTATTACATCAACCGTCCGCATCCCGACGACGACCCGCATGGCCGCGGACCGACGATGCTGGCGGGAACGGAAATTTTGCTGGGCAGCAAAAAATAGTTTCGACGATTTCCCAATCAGTCCGATCAGTCCGTTTTGTCCCCGTCGTCCGACAAATGGGCGAAGTAAAAGCAGCCGGCGGTAACAAGCCCCGAAACGACGACGATGATGACGGCCTGCGTGCCCGGCTGCTTCAAATCTTCAGACCAGTCCTCAATCAACTGGCCGGATTTGCCGTAAAGTTCTCCCATCTGCCGTTGTTCGGCGCGGTTGAATCCCTGCATGGAAGGATCGTCACTCAAATCCGCGTTGCGTGTTCCCAGCCAATAAACCAGGCCCGCCGCGGCAATGCCCAGCGCCAGCACGCTGGAGCCGGCGATTTTTAATCGTCTGGCCGTCCGCCGGGATGCATTGTCAGCCATAATTCAGCGCAAGTTCAACGGTTGCACTTCTTGAAAATGCCATACCAATCGTGTTCGAAATGGTAAATCTTTGCGACTTCAACTTCAAATTTCTTCAGCCAGGTGAATCGGTGGATGCCGAGGCCGATGAACATCCCAACGAGCGGGCCGACAAAATAAATCCACCAGTCCGTCCAAACGCCGGAGACGACCGATGGTCCGACGCTGCGCGCGGGATTGGTGCTGGTGCCAGAAAGAGGTGCTTCGAGCCAGACCATGAGCGCGTAGAGAAAGGGAAACAACAGCGGCGTATACTGGCGAAGTTTCTGGTGGCTGAGAAAGGTGAACAGTCCGGCGATCAAGCCAATCGTTGTGATGATTTCGCCCAAAAGCGCCGCCCAAATCGTGTAGCCGGCTCCCGGCGTTGTGGCGCCGAAATTGATGCTGTGCCCGGCTTGTCCCCAGAGCAAGAGCGGGGCGCAACCGGCGATGGCGCCCGCGAATTGCGCCACGATGTAACCGATGGTGTCGCGGGCCGTGAATACGCCCTTGATGTAAAAGGCCAGCGTAACAACGGGATTGATGTGCGCGCCGCTGACCTTGCCGACGCGCGAAATCGCGATGCTGGCGCCGGTCGCGCCGAACAGAAATCCGGTGATCAGCCGGCGCAGTCCGGCGTCCGGCAGCAGGGCAACCACCGGACTGCCGCTGCCAAAATCCAAAATCACAAACGACAAGCCGACGCCGACGAGCAGCGCCGTGCCGATGAATTCGGACAAATAGGTTTGCCAGGGAATCTTCACCTCGCAAAAGCATAAACAGAATTTGCGGGAAAAATCCCGCAAAAACTTTTCAGAACATTTTGCGAACGGAACGGAGCGCCGCCGGCAACAGGAATGATTTTGAAGGAACCGCTTCGCCGGGTTACTTGTTCGCCAGCGCGCTGGCGACGGCCTTTTGCAAATCATCACCCCGTAAATCCTCGCCGATGATTTTGCCGTTGCCATCCAGAAGATAATCCATCGGAATGCTGTTAATTCCGTATTTCATCGCCAGTTTGTTCTGCCAGCCTTGCCCGTCGAAGAATTGCTGCCAGGTCATGTTGTTCGCCTTGATGAAATCGAGCAGGCTTGATTGATCCTGGTCCAGGCTGATTCCGATGATTTCAAAACCCTTGCTGTGATATTTCTGATAAGTCGCCACGACGTTGGGAACTTCTCCGCGGCAGGGCGGGCACCATGTCGCCCAAAAATCAATCAACACCACCTTGCCCTTGTAGTTGGCGATGGAGAGCGGCTGTCCCGCCACGTCTTTCTCGGTGAAATCAGGGAACTGCGTTCCGACCGCCAGCGCGTCCTGAATTTTTTTCGCCGCGTCCTGCTGGGCCATCATGGCGAGGATTTTATCGGCATTCTTGCCGACGGTCGTGTCGGGATAATCAGTCTTGAGTTCCTTGATCAACGCCTCGGCTTTGGCGTCATTCTTCAATACTTCGCCATACAGCGTGGCTTTCATGTATAAAATCTGCGCCACGGCGTCGGTCTTCTCGCCCTTGTGCTCGGCCAGCAGGGCGTCAAATTGCTTCAGGTCGTCGGACAGGCCGGCTTCGGTCGTTTTGCCGGCGGCAATGTCCGCGTTGACCTTTTCAACCAAGGCTTTGAGTTCCGTGGTGGCGTCGGCGGTGAAGGCGCGTTGGACTGGCAGGAGCAACGCCGCGGCTCCAAGGAGGATGATGAATTTAATTTTCATGGTTTGGGTTAAATGGGTCCTGGCCACACACTGCCATTCGTAAGCCGGAAGTCAAATCAATTGGCGATAATTGTGGGCGGTCAGGAAACGCGCGGCACCGTTGCGGTGTAAAGGAGTGTCCCGTGAATGTCAATCATGCGCACCCGCATCTGGTCGGCCTCCAGCGTCACCGCCGTGAAGCCGGAACAGCCCTCGGCAAATTTCGTGTATTTGGATTTCGCCGTCGCGCGAAACCGCGAGCCGGCGCCGGAATCAAAAAAGTTCACCGCGCCCGCCTCCAAATGCTGGAGGTCATGGTCGTGGCCGTTGAAATAAGCCTGCACGTTGTATTCGTGCAGCAACGGCAGGACGCTCTCAATCAATTCCGGCGTGTCGCCATGCTCGCCGCCGGAGTAAATCGGATGATGGCCGATGACAAATTTCCACTGCGCGGTTGACTTCGCGAGCGCGTCCTTGAACCACGCCATTTGCTTCGGCACATCCTGCATGTGGACGTTCGCGCGCGTCTTTTCGCCGACGTCGTAATATTTTTTGATCATCGGCGTCGTGTCCAGATAGAAAAAATCCGCCGTCGTGGCTGCGTCAATTTTTTCCGAGCGGACAAAATAGCGCGCCGGCATCTGCCACCGCCGGCTGATCTGGCTGTAGGCGATTTGCGCATCGCAATTGCCGTGATAATCGTGATTGCCCAAAATCACCGGCCACGGCACCTGCAACGACGGCGCGTTGTAGACCTTTTCGAACGAAGTCTGCCATTGCTTGTCGTCCGTCGAAGCCACGCCGTCCTCGTAAAAATTGTCTCCCACGGAAATGACGAATTTCGCGCCAACCAGTTTTGCCGCGATCGCCATCTGCACGGCCACGTTCGCCTGGTCCGTTTCGCCGTTGCGGCCCCAGTCGCCAAAGACGAGGAAATTCAGACCGCCGGGGCGCGCCGGCGGTTCCGCAACAATTGAGGCTTCCAAAGTTCCCGGCAGGAACCGGCCGGCAACGGCGGCCTGGGTGGCCACAAAAAGGGTGCGAACGAAGTCGCGGCGTGATTGTTTCATAATCTTGGCGGTTGGATTATGCCTTCGCCGCTGCGCCGGAAAAACAAATTTTTTGTTACGGGGGCGCTACAAATCGAGGAAAAGAGCGCGATGGACGTTATTTTGAAAATATTTTGAAAGATTCGGGATTTTCGTCCGTATCCACTGTTAGAGGCCAATTGGGCTTGCGGCGGAAAATTTCGCTGTCCATTCAGGGTTGGCAAAGAGGTTTTGTCGCGGCGCAGCCTGGACAGCGACCCCCAATTGGTTGTGCCGCACATCTGAACGCCTGGGTGAAGACGTAATAACCTCATCACCAAACAGGGCCGGACGCAAGTCCGGCTTCTGTTTTTTCATTTCGCCGGAAATTTAACCCCGCTTCGGACGCATGGCCGGTTTTTGGGAACTGGCCGCGATGCCGATGGCCTTGCGCGCCCATTCCGCCAGTTCCTGCGGTTGTTCCAGCACATCCGGCGGCACTTCGTGATACGACATCGTCATCTTCCTGCCCCGCGACTCGTAAGTGAACGGCCCCATGCCGCGCGCCGTATAATCCGTCTGCGACCGCGTGTCCGTTTTGAAGAACAACCGCCCCTCATCCACAATCCCGAAGAAATGTTCGCCGGCATAAAGCCCGTGCGCGCCGAACATCGCCCGCGCCCGCACCTCCGGCAGCGCGCTCAACTGGTCCAGCACAAATTCTTTGAAGGAATTGTCAGCCACGCCGGCATATTAAGACAGCCCAACGACGGTGGAAGGGCAATTTTTTGCCCTCCAAAATTTCCTTTCCACCGCGGAAGGCCAGTTAAAATTCAATTTAGGAGAGGCTCCGTCATGGAAGTCCCGTTAAAAACCATTTTTAGGAGGACTTCCATCGTGGAAGACCGGCCAAAATACCATTTTAGCAGAGGTTCCACGGTGGAATGCCGATGAAAAAGCCTTTTTGGACAAGCTTCCACCGTGGAAGTCGGGTCAAACGGTTATTTCAGGGGAACTTCCACAATAGAAGCCCGGCCAAAATGCCATTTTAAGAGAGCTTCCACGATGGAAGGGCAATGAAAATGCCATTTTTATAGGCGTCCAACGGCAGTAACTTATTTGAAACGAGCAATTTACTCCGAAAAAGTCGAAAATGGGAGGTGGCCGATGATGCCGCGCCGACGGCGCTGAGGAGTGCGGCGATTTTGGCCATGACGCACAGGCATGGGCGAAATATCAATGCCCATCCCACGCGTGTATTTTCAAGGGGATGGCGGACGTTTTTACTGCTCCATGGGGAGGATTATTGTTTTACCGCCCTGTAAAATCGGCCGGAGTTCGTCGCTTGAGGGTCTGTGAAGCTGAATGTGCCGTTCGTGGGTGAATTGGTAACAATGGCTGTCCAGTTGCTCAACGCAAGGTTGGTGCTGATTTGGATTGAGTAGTTGATGCCCGGCGTGCCGGTGAGCTGTAGGGGGAATTGCGTTCCGACGAGGTTGCTGGCCGTCATTGTCGGCGGGGCGGTGCTGGCGGGGATGAATGCGCCATAAACCGCGCCGCTGGCCAGCCCTTCGATGCTGCCGTCGTCACCCACAATCAGGTTGCCCAAAATGGTTCCAATTACAAATCTGCTGCCATCAAACACCACGGCGCTAAACAACGGGGTGTTCGTTCCTTGCGCATGAAACGGCTTGAATACGGGACCGATGGCGGTGGCCGACCGGTCGTAGAATTGAAATGATGAGTTTTTATCCGCGTTCGTGGCATAGGTGTAATTGCCCCAAGTCAGCAGGTAATTTGCTCCGTCAAAGGCCAGAAAGGTAATGGTTGCCTGATTGGTGTTCAGGAGTGATTCATTCCCCGGAAAGGTTCCGGATTGCGAAACCAACCGGCCATAAATATTCCACATTGGCCCGCCACCGGCGGTCCGGTTTGTATCAATGTTCATGACCACAAAAAAGTTGGTTCCGTCAAACGCCGCCGCGGGCGGATCATAATCCAGCGAAGCCGTCTGGCTGATTTGGAATGGCGTTGCCACGGAACCGCTTCTGGAGATAAATGTGCCATAAGCGTCCCATCCTCCCGACACACTGTTCGATTCCTGCCAGGCAAAGAGATAATTCGTTGAGCCAAAAACCAGGGCGGCATGGGAGTTGGACTCCGGACTGGCCAGCGTGCTGCCAATCAAAAAAGGCGAGCCTTGAAAAGATCCCGCCGGAGTCACCAATTGTCCATAGAAGATGCCATCGTCGGTCTGGTCCTCCCAAACCACCAGATAATTTGTGCCGTCAAAGGCAACCGCCGTTTCCGCCGAACCGTCAGGCGCAGGCAAATCAAAAACCGAGCCAATCGCCGTGCCGTTGACCGAGATGAACTGCCCTTGGATGTAGGTGTCACCGGCCCAGTATGCCAGATAGTTGGTCTTCCCGAAGGCAACGAGCGGCGAACCTTCACTGGCGCCGAGATTGAGCAACGGCCCAACCAGCGTGCCATTCGACGACACCAACTGCACGAAGGGATCGCTCTGGTTCTGGACGATGCCGACCAGATAATTGCTGCCGCTGGTGGCAATGTTGCCCGCCATCTCGGCAAAATTGGCATTGGTGGCAACTGGAAAAATGGTCGTGGCCTTGGTGTGAAAAGCGCCGGCAAGAATCGCCAGCACAATGAAAAGACAACGGAGTTTGGTCTTCATAAGGCATTCGGGTCTTAAAATGTCACATTTGGATGGCTCCCTGTTTTTATCGTGTCGTATTTTACACCTCAACCAATCAAGACGCAAATAAATGCTGTTCACGCCAGCTTCTTCGCAATGTGCTCACCACGACGCCTATGGTCCGCACAAAGCGATTTGGAACTAACGGGCCCGTTAATGAACTTGGCTCCATCGAAACTTCACATCCACCATTTGGGTGCGGCGTAAACTCTATTTTGAAACCGCCAGGTTCAATTTCAGCAAAATCTTCCATAATCGCGCCAATTTCTTCGCAGTGTGCTCACCGAGAATTTCCTACCCGGTAATTTTAGTGGGATCGCTTTGAGGTGGATTGTTCAATTTCGTTTCCGCTTTTCTGTCAAAAATAAATTTTTGACCATAAAAGGATTCATATTCAATCCGCATGCCAATCCCTTCAAACAATGCAAGAATCTTCTCACGATCCTCTGATTTCGCTCCGGGAAAAAAGATTTGAACCATGCGGTGTGTGTCTCCAGCTTTGAGGCTGTCATCTTCCCCAAAATTAAAATTGTATGTGATTTTGTAATTCAATTTTTTGCCCAAATGTTCGCGGACAAATGTTTCGACATAATCGTCTTCCTTCCTCTTCGGGAAAGCCTTCCCATCCCGAAACAAAACGAAACTTTTGATTCTTGCTGGCCCAATGCCGTTGTTGCTTATATCGTAGGTAAGAGTCAGACCCTCGTTTGCGGTTAGTTTATGAGTGTAATCGGCCAGATGTGGCGTAACGGAGAGACGTTGATGTCGGCGTGTTGCCCACAACGAGGCTACAGATACCACCAAAGCACAAACAGATGTGACTTCGCTTGGTGTAATATCAATGTTAAATATTTTCATATCAATTTCTTCGCAATGTGCTCGTCGAGGATTTCCTGCACGGTCAGGGCGACGATGACTTTGTGGCTGCGTTTGAAGAAGGATTCAATCTCCTGCAACGCATCCGACGAATAATCGAACGATACGAAGAAGCCTTTCTCGCAATCCTCGCGCATCATCATGGCTTCAAAGGCGTCAATGTCCGTGGATTCTGACATTTCGTTTTCTCGTGTTCCGAATTTTATATTCCGGCCCACGCTCATTTAACATGGCCTCGACTGGCGCTGTTTGCGTTTTGAGTTCGATTTGCAATCGGGCATTGCCGAAAATGGACGAAGCCTCATCCATCAATCGTGCGGCAGCCATTTTGCAGTAGGCTGTGTCAAGTTCAACGCCGATGCTGTTTCGCCCGTGCTTCAACGCCGCGACCATGGTGGTGGCTGTCCCGCAAAACGGATCAACCACCGTGTCGCCCACAAATGAAAACATTTGAACCAAACGGGAAGCCAGTTCGAGCGGGAAAGGCGCGGGATGCTCTTTGGTGGATGCGCCCGTCAGATTCCAGAACTGCTGGAACCATTTACCAAACTTGTCTTTGGGAATCATGCTCAAGCGGCGCTGCTCGTCCGTAGGTTTTCGATAGCCGCCCGGCTTGCGCTGCATCAAAATGAACTCAATGTCGTTCTTGATGATGGCATTCGGCTCGTAGGGTTTGCCGAGAAATTTAGAGCCATTGCTGACTTCATAGCTGGCGTTGGAAATCTTGTGCCAGATAATAGGATTCAGATTATCGAAACCAATCTTCCGGCAGGCGGAGCAAATGTCCGCATGCAAGGGCACGACGGTATGTCTGCCATTGTTTTCCCGGCGGGAAAGACAAACGTCGCCGACGACACAGACCAAACGTCCACCAGGAACAAGGATGCGAAAGACTTCTCTCCAGACCCGGCTTAACTCAGCCAAAAATGTCTCGTAATCCTCGACGTGCCCAAGCTGGCCCTCGGCCTCATTGTATCGTTTTAACGTCCAATACGGCGGCGACGTAACAACAAGGTGAACCGATTCATCCGGGACAAACAACAAATCGCGGGCGTCGCCCTGCACCAAACGGTGAAGGGTTGGAAGCTCATCAACCATTTGCGGTGTTGTAGTCAGATATTTCATAGCTCCTTGATTCGTCCCGAGACTGCCGCGCCGTGTCCGACCAACGAATTGGCAAACATCTGGAATGTCAAATCGGCGGCCGGTTCGGTGTATTCACCGTTCATTCCCAGTTGTGCGTCTGACAACAGGAATGCCGCCGCATCGTAATGGCGTTCCAGCACGAGCCGGCGGCAGAACAACTCGTAGCGTTTCGCGTATGAGGAATTCCGAAATTCAGGAAAGACTTTGAAATGTGGCTCTTTGACACCGACCGGGCGTGTTGAAGGAGCACAATCTTCGAGCAAAAACGTGTAACCGATCCACGGCCTGATGGTCGAGCCGAACGCCTTTTCCCGGAACGCCGTCCACAAATCCAAAGCGCTTCCCATTGCCTCTTCAGTGCGATTGTTGAAATTATTTCCGAAAGAAGGCCCCATTTGCGATTTTGCTTCAAGTGCGGCAACCAAGTGTCCCTTTACCACGACGATAAAATCCCATTTTTTGTTCGGTCGAAAATAACCCGGAAGTTCCAGCGAATCTTTGTAAAAAATGTTCTCGCGTTCAATTCCCGCTTCCATGACAAGCTTTGTCAGCAACTCAATGAAACCATCCATTTGTGCACCGCCTGTTACGGCGGAACGCAAGCCCTGATCCGAACCGCCGGCATCGCGTTGTTTCTGCAATTGTTTGGATCGTGTTTGCCAATAAAATTTGACAGCTTCGCGGACGAATTGCGGCAATGTCGAAAGCGTTGACGGTTGTTCGGGCATTTTTGGTTTAAGTTTGGTAAATTTTAAGTTGTGCCTCAATGGAATCTTGCTTTCCGGTCAAAGGCGCGTGTTTTCCCTGGTCTCGCTGCAATAGTGGCCAGTCCGGCTTGGACCCGGATTGTCGCCGCAATAAGCGACGCGGGTGTCGAGGAGGCTGCTGGCGCGTAGCGGCGTTCGGAAGAGCGCCGCTGATTTCCGGCTTTTGGGCTTCACCGGCGGACTGCCGTCCGCCGCTACGACCGATTTCTTTGCCATGCGGCGAGTGTGCGCCGGGAATCGAGCAGCGTCAATTCCGTCTTCGCCCCGCTTCGGCGCAACCGGCGGTGTTCATCTGCGTCCATCGGCGTTGAAATTTCGCCAGCATAAGCTCCCTTAAAATTTAGCTTTTTAATTTTAGCGGCAGTTGCATAATCAAAACGACTTGGCAATCAGCAGACAGTGGTCATCAAAAAATTACAGCACGTTAATCCGCACATAATAAAACCATGAGCAATCAAATACCAAAAATATACGATCCCCTCGTGCAGCTTCTTCAGGACGCCGCCGATGGGGCCAACCAACACGGCGACGCCGTCGGCCTCAAACAAAATCCTGAAGCGGCCATCCGTACAGATTTGGAGGCGCTCATCGGCACGCCCGCCGGACCAAACAACAATCCGCCCGCCGAACCGGGTTTGAAGTCCCTGTGGGACACCGCCAAGGCCAAAAAGACGACCATGACCGCCGCGCTCCGCACCGCCGAGAGCAACGGCCGCGCGCTGGCCCTGACCTGCATCGGCACGCTCCGCCCCGTGCTCGGCCAGAAATGGAACAGCGCGTGGAACGCCGCCGGGTTCACCACCAGTTCGCTGGCGGTGCCGGCGCATCCGCAGGGAATGCTTTTGAAATTGCGCGCCTATTACGACGCCAATCCGGGGCGCGAGGTGAAGGAGGTCAACGGCATTGACTGCACGGGCGCCGCGTGCCAGGCCGACGCGGATGCCATCGGAGCGGCGGTGAAGGCGAGCAATGAGAGCAACACGGACGCGGGCACGGCGCAGAAGAATTTGCAGAACGGCATTGACGCCGCGCGGGCGCGGGGTTCCGGCCTGCTGGCGGAATTGACCCAATTGCTGGATGACAACGACCCGCGCTGGCTGGCGTTTGGTTTCGAACTGCCGGGGCATCCGGGTTCGCCCGATGTGCCGCAGAACCTCACCGTCACGCCGGGCGCGACCGGTTCGCATACATTGTTCGCGCATTGCAGCGATGCGCGGCGCGCGGAGGGTTATCGTTTCACGGTGAGCAATGCCGCCGACAATGCGCAACTGGCGCAGGACTTGACGCAGGACGCCGAGGACACGTTGAACCAGTTGCCGTCCGGCGCGCAGGTGAAAGTGACGGTGAGCGCGCGCAATGCAACGGGCGAAAGCCAGCCGAGCGCCGCCGTCACCGTGACGGTGCCATAGGGCAGGGGAGGGAACAATTCAACCAGCGTGGCAAGTGCTGCGCGGGTTTTTTTGTTATGAGCCCTAGTTGGGGTAAAAATTTTGAGCGAGAAATCAGGCGTTTGAAGCATTCTGCAAAATCGCTTCTCGCTCCAATAATGTGCAATCAGGATCAAGTTTTCTGGCGAGCGCAAAATAGTTACGGCTTTCAGACAAGTTTCCTCGGCGAGCTTCTGCGATTGCTATATGGCAAGCATCAAGCGCTTTCCCAGTTTTTTCAGGATGATTGCGCAACGCATCGTGAAGCAATTTTAACCCTTCGTCATACTTTCCTTGTTCAACCAGGACGCTGCCACGTGTCCCTTTGTAGTGGACAACCCATGGCATTAGCTTCAAGGCGATGCGGGAGCAAGCGTCAGCTCTGGCCAATAACTTCGGTTTGCCCATCAACACACAAGTGTAAGCGATGTTGTTCAATAATAGGCTGTCCAAATTTTCATTTTTTTTATCCCGCCCAACGAGCAAAGCGTAAGCACGCAGTGCTTCTGGGTATTTCTTCTGTAGACCAAGAATTCCAACAGCGGATATTTTGAGGTGAGGATTATGGGGGAAGAAGCACAGTCCTTCTTCAATCCACTTTTTCATGCCGATTAAATCTTTTTGTAACCTGCATTCATCTGCTTCGCGCAGATAGCGGATGGCAAGAGTCTCATTGATTTTGGGTTTGTCAAACCACCAGATTTTCCAAAGCAGAAGACCGTCATTCGGGGTTTTGCCGGCTGTAGAATTAGCCATGTGCGGCCATAGGCTAAATACCAGCAGCAGAAAATTGCTCAAAGCAAGAAGCAGCATTGGTACAAATCCGCTGAAAGTTGTTGACTGAAAAACTTCATCCAAAGATATGAATTTGATGGAAAGAAAAAGGAGAACGGCGTTAGTCGCGGGCCCGCCTAAAACATATATCAATTCCTTAAGACGGAACAAATGTGCGGTAAACGGAACTCCACGAGTAATACCACCAAAAGCGATGGCCCGAACGCGCCAGCGTATTCTAGCAACGAGAAACTCATACACGACCGGACCTTTTCCGATTTCAATTCCAAACACCCGGATGCCAGCCAATCGACCGGCAATGGCGTGTCCTAATTCATGCAAGACGGTCGAAAATAAGACAAACAACTGGAACACAGAAATATTAAGCAATAACAGACCGACACTTCGCGTAGGGCTGTAGAGTATAAATGGAAAAGATGCGAGGCCGCAAATCAGGTAACTCCAAATTAAAATGACGTTGGTCTTGTCATCCTTTTTTTCAAAACAAGCCGGACAAAGAGTAAGGTCTTTTGATCTAAAAAAACGGTTAACGCTTTTAAAGATTTCGGTGCGTTCGGATTCAAGATGGCAGCCATCACATTTCATCAAAAGCGCTTAATCGTCCGGTTTGCTTTTATGAGCCACCTTCGCCCGAGTGCTTCATTTTGGCGATGGCGGCGGCTCGCTGGCAGCAGCCTTTTGTTTGGCAATCATTTTTTCGGTTTGATTTCGATGGCGCCCGTCGCGGCATCCTTGACAATGTCCAAATCGTAATTCTGGCAGATCGCAATGATGGCCTGTTTGGCCGTAATGTTCTGCCAACGCAGGGTTAAAATGATGTTGCTGGCGCTTATCTGCGGGTCCAATCCGGCTTTAACCGAGCTTTGGCCAATGAGAACTTTGAGCACCGTATCAAGTGGCACATCTTGAAATTGAATCAAAGGAATGATGCTGTTGGTGAACAGGGCCGAAGTGTTCGTCTCCATTTCGAGCAAACTGCCATTCACGACGTTCGCAGGTTGACCGGCACGAGCGATGCGCGTGACGCCGGTAACGGGGTCTTCCATCATGGCGATGTTGCGCAAATTGAGCATTCGAGTGAGGGCATCCCTGGCGCTGATATTTTTCAAACGAAATGTCACTGTGGGTTCTGGAATGAGTTTGCCGTCGGAATCAATTGTGGGAAACAATTTCGGATCAAGGATGTAATTGATGCCCGCGTTTCTGGCCAGGCTTTCGATTGCGGTCGTGATAGGAACATCCTGCATTTGAATTACGGGAAGAATCTGGTCGTCGTTGCTTGGCTGGGCGTGAACGACACCAGTGAACGCAATCGCCGCCAACAGAATTAAAACCCCGGCAGTTGTCTTCATTTTAGCCTTTCGGTGCGATTATCTTCATTTCGGCAACGGCGGCGCTGGCCGGCAGCGGCTGATTCATTGGTTGTCCGACAGCGCCTTGACCACGGCGGCGGCGAGAGCCTCGCCACGCAAATCTTTTCCAACGATGACCCCATGCCCGTCCAGCAGGTAGTCCATCGGGATGCTCTGGATGTTATATTGCTTCGCCAGCTTGTTGTTCCAGTCCAAACCGTCAAAATACTGCGCCCACGACATTCCCTGCGTCTGTGTGAAATTCACCAGCGCGTTCCGGTCGTCGTCCAGACTGATGCCGATGATGTCGAACCCCTGCGGGTGATACTGGTTGTAAATGGCGACGACATTGGGCACCTCCGCCCGGCACGGCGGACACCACGTCGCCCAAAAATCAACCAGCGTCACTTTGCCCTTGTAAGCCGCCACCGACAACGGTTTGCCCGCGAGGTCGGTCTCGTTGAAACCGGGGAATTTCTGGCCAATCTCCAGTCCCTCCGGGACGTTCGGCTCCGGCGCGGCGGCCAGTTGCGCCTGCAGCCGGGCGAGAGACAGGCTCGCCCCCTTGGCAGCCAGCGTGCCGGGGAAATCCCGCACCACCTGGCCCCAAATGGCCCGCGCCCGGGCCGGCTCTTTCAGCCCGTCCGCGTAAATGTGCGCATCCAGCAGATAAAGCCGCGCCAGTTGCTCGCGGTCGCCGTCGTTGATGTGCCGCACGATCAAGTCATTGATGGCCGTAAGATTTTCCTGCAGGTCGGCTTCATTCGTTTTGCCCGCATCGAATTTTGCCTTCAACTGTGCAGTCACATTCGCCAGTTCGGATGAAAAATCAACCAGGTTTGTTCCGAGTTTGGCCAGCGTCCGAGCGGAGGGCGTCACTTCTTCCACGAAATTTTGGGCTGACGCTGTGAAAGCCGCGCCCAGCAACACGGTGAACATGATTTTTTTCATAATCCAATCAAGTTGGAGCCGATGCAAACCAACAAACACCATTTCGCGGGAGGAACAAGCTTTAATTTACGTTGCCTTCTGCGCTTCCTTCGCCCAGGTGTCTTTCAGGGTGATGGTGCGGTTGAACACCAGTTGAGAGTTGTTGGTTGAGAGTTGAGAGTCTTTATCGAGCGCGAAGTAGGCGAGGCGCTCGAACTGATAGCGGACCTCCGGTCGGGCATCTTTAAGAGACGGTTCGAGTTTGGCCGTCAGCACTTCAAGCGAGTGCGGGTTGAGCGTGGATTTGAAGTCTTCCTCGGCGCCCGGGTCCGGCACGGTGAAGAGGCGGTCGTAAAGGCGCACTTCGGCGTCAATGGCGTGCGCGGCGCTGACCCAATGAATCGTGCCCTTCACCTTGCGATTCGCCGTCGCGCCGCCGGACTTGCTGTCGAGGTCGGCGGTGCAGCGCAATTCAGTGAGGTTGCCGTTGGCGTCCTTCACCACTTCGTCGCATTTGATGATGTAGGCGTATTTGAGCCGGACTTCGCCGCCGGGTTTGAGCCGGAAAAATTTCGGCACGGCAACTTCCATGAAATCGTCGCGCTCGATGAATAATTCGCGGCTGAAGGGAATTTTTCTTTTGCCCGCGCTTTCATCCTCGGGATTGTTGACGGCGTCCAGTTCCTCAACTTTGCCTTCGGGAAAATTCGTGATGACAACTTTAATTGGCCGCAGCACGGCAAGCCGACGGAGGGCGCGTTTGTTTAAATTTTCGCGGATGGCGTGTTCGAGGACGGCCACGTCGGTGAGGCCGTTGTATTTCGTAATGCCGATATTGTAGGCGAAGGCACGCAGGGCCTCGGCGGGAACGCCGCGCCGGCGAATGCCGGAAATCGTCGGCATCCGCGGGTCGTCCCAGCCGGTGACGATTTTTTCCTGAACGAGCTGGAGCAATTTGCGCTTGCTCATCACGGTGTAGCCGAGCGCGAGCCGGGCGAATTCGTATTGATGGGGCAGGGGACGCGGCAAATCGAGCGACTCCAAAATCCAGTCGTAAAGCGGGCGGTGCACCTCGAATTCCAGCGTGCAAATGCTGTGCGTGATGCCTTCGATGTAATCGCTCAAGCAATGCGCAAAATCATACATCGGATAAATGCACCACTTCGCGCCGGTGTGATGATGTTCGGCGTGGCGGATGCGGTAGAGCAGGGGATCGCGCAGCCAGATGTTCGGCGAGGCGACATCAATCCTGGCGCGCAGGGAGCGTTTGCCGTCGGGAAATTCGCCGGTCTTCATTCGGCGGAAAAGATCCAGATTCTCCTCCACGCTGCGGTTGCGGAACGGGCTTTCCTTGGCGTTGCGGCGGTATTCGTCGGTTTCGTCCGGCGTCAAATCGCAGACGAAGGCCTTGCCTTTTTCAATCAATTGTTCCGCGTAATCGTAAAGCTGGTCGAAATAATCGCTTGCGTAAAACGGCTCAAGCGCACCGTCGGCGGGCAGAGGATTGCCCGCCCCATGAGCGGCAGCAGGAAGATAAAAATCGCGCTTGCCGTTGCCGGCGATGGTTTCGGGCGTTTTGCCCTTTTCCTTGAGGCCGAGATTTTTGCCCGCCCAACCGCCGACGAGCCAGTTCACGTCTTCCTGGATTGAGTCCACATATTCCACATCTTCTTTCGCGGGATTTGTGTCGTCCATGCGGAGGTTGCAGACGCCGCCGAATTCGCGCGCGATGCCGAAGTTCAGGCAGATGCTCTTGGCGTGGCCGATGTGGAGGTAGCCGTTCGGCTCCGGTGGAAAGCGTGTGTGAATCTGTGGATACTTTTTTTCCGCCACGTGCGCGGCCACGATATCGCGGATGAAATCGGACGGCGCGGCGGAATCTTTGTTTTCTGGACTCATAAACTCGCCGGAGCGTAACAAATGGCTGGGCCGATGTCCATTGGCCGGCGAACAGGGCAGGGGAGTGAAATTTCCTTTCATTCGCCTGCGTTGCAGGTATTTTGCCAGAAATAAATTTGTGAAAATCCGCGTGGTTCGTGTCAAAGGAAAACATTTATGATTCGCTGGCTGTTTTCGAAACAGGTTCGGGAAGCTGTGGCGTTACGCAAACATGTCCGGCGTTTGCTCAACGCGCAGCGCGATTTGCTCTCGCCGCAGGCCATCGCCGCGGTGCAGTTGAAAATTGACGAACTGAACGCGGCGATTGCTGAAGGCGGCAAGGGCAAAATCCGGATCAAGGCCGAGGAGCTTCAATTCGCCGCCGAGAAATGGATCAGGTCGTATCCGAATCCGGTCTGGCGCGAAAATGTGGAGGTGCTTCTGGTCGCGCTGGCGGTGGCGATGGGAGTCCGCACTTTTTTTCTCCAACCGTTCAAGATTCCAACCGGCTCGATGCAGCCGACGCTTTATGGCGTCACGTCGAAGAATTTGATCAACGATCCGAATTTCAAAATTCCGACGGGATTGGAGCGCGTCAAAGAATGGTTTGCAGGGATTTCTTACATTCACGTTACCGCGCCGGCAAATGGCACCATTGATTACGTCAGTCCGATGCGAAAATTTCTTATTTTCAACATCGAGCAGACGATTTCCATCGGTGGCGTAGCGACAACGATTTGGTTTCCGCCTGACATGGGAGAAACGTTGACCGATGCAAATGGGAATCCGGTTCCGCCGTTGATTTATCGCGCCGATTTGAGGCAGGACCATATTTATCACAAAGGCGACGACGTGGTGAAATTGGAAGTTCATGCCGGCGACCATTTGTTCGTGGACCGCTTGACGTATAATTTTCGAAGGCCGGAGCGCGGCGAAATCATCGTTTTTGAAACCAAGGGCATAGACACTCTGCCCCAAAACGAATTTTACATCAAACGGCTCGTCGTCCTGCCTGGCGAACGCGTGCAAATCGGCGACGACCGTCATCTCATCATCAATGGCCGTGAACTCACCGCCTCCAAGCCGCATTTCGCGAACATGCTTGGCTTTGATCCGAACCAGCCGCCGCGCGAAAGCCAGTTTTCCGGTTACGTGAACGGCACGGTCGCGCATGAAGACGGTTTGTATCCAAATCTGGCGCCGTTGTTTCCCGACGCGGAGACGGTCTTCACCAACCCGCCCGATTCCTACATGGCCATGGGCGACAACACCTGCAACAGTTCGGATTCACGCACTTGGGGGCCGCTGCCGGCGAAAAATGTCATTGGAAAGGCATTTTTTGTTTATTGGCCGATTACGAAACGGTTCGGGCTTGCGAACGAATAGGCCTAAGGGCGGTCTCCGTCCGGTGCAGATTCAAACACGCGCATGAACGACAAAATCAGTGAAACGGTTTTGATCACCGGTGCATCGTCGGGAATCGGGCTGGAACTGGCGCGGTGTTTTGCGGCGGATTATTTTTCGGGTAGTGGCTGTCGGGTGATTCTCGTCGCCCGAAATTCGCCGGCGCTGGAAAAACTGGCCGAAGAACTGCGCCGTGAATACGAAGTTCAAGCAACAGTTTTGACGGCGGATCTTTCCTTGCCGGAATCGCCAAAAAAAATCTTCAGCGAATTGCAGGCCGCCAACCTTCACGTTGACGTTCTGGTCAACAACGCCGGATTCGGATTGCACGGCAAATTTATGGAACTGGATTTGCGCCGCCAAATGGAAATGATTCAGGTCAACGTGGCCGCACTGACCGAACTTACACGACGGTTTCTACCAGGGATGATTCGTTGCCAGCGCGGCGGAATCCTCAATGTCGGCTCAGTCGCCGGATTTGTGCCCGGGCCGAACATGGCGGTCTATTTTGCGACGAAGGCATTCGTCCAATCGTTCACCGAGGCGCTGGCCGAGGAATTGGCCGGCACGGGAGTCACGGTGACGGCGCTTTGTCCGGGGCCGACCGCGACCAACTTCAGCCAGGTCGCGCGCGGGCAAAGGACACCGAAATTCCAAGCTTCGAAGATGTCCGCAGAAACTGTTGCGCGTTACGGCCATCGCGCCTTCCGCAGAGGCAAAGTGGTGGCGGTTCCTGGTTTTGGAAATCGTTTTTTGATTTTTTCGACTCGCATTGCTTCACGGCGGCAGGTTCGCAAAGCAGTCAAATCACTCAATAAAATCAAGGAATAGGTGGAATTGAGCTAACAGCCAGCGCCATAAATAATAGCTGCACAATGTTTGTTATATCTAAATAGATTACGGCTATTGTTGACCTTTTTCAATTTGCGGGGTTTAATTATCAATGATGAGGTTTCGGCTAATCATGCTGGCGGCGGCCTTTTTAGGGTCGCTCGTGACTGCTCAAGCGATGGATCGTTGGGCGGCGCTTTCCATGATTGAAAGCGGCGACGAGGATTGTGCCGTCGGACCGAGCGGCGAGATTTCCCGCTTTCAAATCTGTCCCAAGCTTTGGCCCGGCGGAAACGCACAGGACGCGAGCGTCGCGCTGGCCGCTGCGAAGGAAATCATGCGCCCGCGCTTGGCCGAATTTGAACAAAGCCACAAACGCGCGCCGACGGATTTTGAATTTTACATTTTGTGGAATGCGCCGTGGGAGGTGGATCATCCCAGCAAAGCCGTCATCGAACGTGCGCGGCGGTTTGCAAATCTGGTTCAATTTGTCCACCGTTGAAATTTTTTGCCGCCTCGTAGACTTTCAAATACTCGCCGACGGTCGTGTGCCACGAAAAATTCGCCTTCATGGCATTCTGCCGGCAACGTCGCAGCAAGGCGGGTTGCCGGTAGAGCGCCAGCGCCTTGCGAATCGCCTTGGCCAGCGCGCGCGCGGAATACTCCCGGAATTTGATTCCGTTCGCGTGCGCGGCATCCTCGAGAAAATCAATCACGCTGTCGTCCAGGCCGCCGGTGGCGCGCACAATCGGGATGGTCCCGTAGCGCAGACTATACATTTGGTTCAAGCCGCTTGGCTCAAACCGCGACGGCATCAGGAAAAAATCGCATCCGGCTTCGATGTGATGCGCCACGCGCTCGTCATAGCCGATGCGGACGGCGACTTTTTTTGGAAAGCGCCGGGCGAGCGCGTGGTAGCCGCGTTCGTAATCGGGATCGCCGCTGCCGAGCAAAACGAACTGGATGTCCGCGCTCAACATTTCCTCGAGCGCGCCTAGCTGGATGTCCACGCCTTTCTGTTCCGCCAGCCGCGAAATTGTGCCGAACAGCGGGATGGTTTTTGACTGCGACAGGCCGAATTCCATCTGTAACGCGATTTTTTCCACAGCTTTTCCCGAAAGCCGCGCAGCCGAATACGGCTGCGCCAAATACGGATCGTGAACTGGGTTCCATTCGTCGTAATCCACGCCGTTGAGAATTCCTGAAAGACGGTTCTGTCGTTTCCGCAGAAGTCCGTCGAGCGCGCAGCCGAATTCCTCCGTGGTAATTTCGCGCGCGTAACGCGGGCTGACCGTGGTCAGCGAGTCGGCAAAGGCGATTCCGGCCTTGAGGCAATTCGTTTGCCCGTAAAATTCCGCGCCTTCCAAGGTGAAAAATTCCGGCGGCAAATTCGTCAAAGCAAACGCACCCGGACCGAAAATTCCCTGATAAGCGAGATTGTGAATGGTCAGGCACGTCGCTAGTGGATTCCCCCACCCTTCGTATTTTTTCTGGTTTAAAATCAGCGCCGGCACAAATGCGGTTTGCCAATCGTGAACGTGGACGATTTCCGCCTGCCATGGCAGATAGCGTGCGAGGTGCGCGACACATTTTGAGAAGAAGATGAATCGTTCGGCATTGTCGGCGTAGCTGATGTTGTTTACAAAATAAATTCCCGCGCGGTCGAAAAATGCCGGTTGGTGGATGAAATAAACCGTCAGATTGTTTTCCACTTCGAGTGAATACAACTCCGCTTGAAGGCGGGTCGCGCCCAGCGGCAAATCGAACCACCAATCCACGCGCCGGAGGTTCGGAAATTGTCCGCGAATGCCGCGATACAGCGGCGTGACGATGCGCGCCTCGTGTCCCGCGCGCGTCAACGCCTTGCCAAGCGCGCCCACCATGTCGGCCATGCCGCCGGTTTTTGAGAACGGATGAACTTCGCTGCTGGCGAGCAAAATTTTCATTTTCTGAAATAAACCACCGAGCCATTAGAACACCAAGAAAAACAACTGGAAAAATTCCTTTGTGCCTGTGTCTTTTGGTGGTTCAACTTAAATGGAAATTTTCTCGGTTCTCAAATATAACTGAAGCGGCTTTGGAATCAACACGCTGCCGTCGGCCTGCTGATGTGTTTCGATTAACGCTACAAACAATCGCGCCAGCGCTGTACCGCTGCCGTTGAGAATGTGCGGAAATTTATTTTCGCCCGTTTCGGTTTTGAAACGCAGGTTCATCCGGCGCGCTTGAAAATCTTCGCAGTTCGAGCAGCTCGAAACCTCGAGGTAGCTCCCCTGCCCCGGCGCCCAGACTTCGATGTCGTAAGTCTTCGCGCTGCCAAATCCCATGTCGCCGGTGCAAAGCAACACCACACGATAATGCAAACCGAGCAATTGCAAAACTTTCTCCGCGTTGGCGACCATTTTTTCCAGTTCGTCGTAGCCATTTTCCGGCTTCACGATTTTTATCAACTCCACCTTGTCGAATTGATGGACGCGGATCATGCCACGCGTGCCGACGCCCGCCGCGCCGGCTTCGCCACGAAAACACGGTGTGTAAGCGCAGTAAAATTTCGGCAAATCCTTCTCCGGCAAAATCTCTTCTCGGTGAATGTTGGCGACTGGCGTTTCCGCCGTTGGAACCAGATACAGTTTGCCAAGCTTTTCCTTGTCGCCACCCTCGGCCACGCCGTAATACTGGTCTTTGAACTTCGGAAATTGCCCGACGCCTTCGAGGCATTGCGGCCCGACCATGAACGGCGGTGAAACTTCCGTGTAGCCGTGCTCGTGAACGTGCAAATCAAGAAGAAATTGGATCAGCGCGCGTTCCAGCCGCGCGCCCCAGTTCGTGTAAAGCAGAAATCCGCTGCCGGAAAGTTTTGCGCCGCGAGCGAAATCCACCAGCTTGAGCGATTCACAAAGTTCAACGTGAGATTTGGGCTTGAAGGTGAAATTTGGTTTCTCGCCGTGAACGCGGACGACTGGATTATCTTCAGCGGATTTTCCCAACGCGACCGATTCATGCGGCAGGTTCGGCAATTGCAACATTAGCCTTTTGAGCTTTTCGAACTCTTCGTTCGGCGCGCTCGCGAGTTCCTCATTTGTCTTAATTATATTGTCCCATTCGCGAACTTGTTTCTTCTTTGCTTCCGCCTCTTCGAACTTCTTCTGGCTCATCAACGCGCCGATTTCCTTGCTTACCCGGTTTCGCTCGGCTTTTATCATCTCCGTAGCAGCCAGAAATTTCCGCCGCTGCTCGTCCAGCCTGAGCAATTCGTCAATTTTCGCCTCGTCCCCCGCACCGCGCGCGGCAAGGCGTTGGCGCACAAAGTCAGGTTTTTCACGGATCAATTTAATGTCGAGCACGGCTGCAATTTAAGAAACGCAACCGCCAACGGCAAGATTGAAGCCCGGCTGATTTTCCCCGACAGCGTTCGCAAAAATTCCCCTTCAAATCGAACCCATGGACGCAGTCACGGATACGAGCAAGGATGTGTAAGCAACGCTATGCGATTGCGAATCAAACGCGAGGTTCCGTTCCCAGCGGAAGTAACATGTGTTATGGCAATTTCACCCGATAAAAACGGACATTGTTCACCGTTGCCGTGTCGGTGAATTGATATTGTCCCGCGGGATTTTCAGTCGGCGCGCCGAGATCCGTCCAATTGCCCGTTGAAAGATTTGTACAGGTCTGGACGACAAAGCCCATGCCAGGCGTGTTGGTGAAATTTAATTGAAAATTTCCATTGCCCAACTTCGCTTCCTTCACGGTGGGAGCTTTATAATTCAAATTGTAACCGAGCACATCCATCGTCGTAAGATCGGCGGATGAGAGAATCAATTCGTTTCCAGCGGAAACGAATGCAT